>ERZ842401.685-NODE-685-length-49709-cov-5.397088_pt1 | contig 49709 bp, 41 predicted proteins | sample MGYA00521270_ERZ842401 | MGnify/ENA primary metagenome ERZ842401 (study PRJEB31892, sample SAMEA3878208) | bioreactor metagenome | biome: Moose rumen | place: Sweden | collected 2011-10 | study: EMG produced TPA metagenomics assembly of the PRJEB12797 data set... | reverse complement strand
ACCATCCTGGTGGACTGCGGTTCCATCTGCAAATGCATAGAGGGTGCCACTGGCCGCAAGCCCGACATAGTAATCGGGAAACCCAATCCGGACATCCTGCTGGGTGTGCTCGGAAGGCACGGTGTGGCGCCGTCGGAAGCCGCCATGGTGGGAGACCGGCTCTACACAGACGTAAAGACTGCTCTTAACGCAGGTGCGTGTGGTGTGCTCGTGCTATCAGGTGAATCCACGATGGATACGGTACGGGCCTCGTCCGATGTACCCACCCTCATCTGCAGGGACATAGAAGAACTCGGCAACCTTATAGAAGAAGCCAGGAAGTAGGACCCGGAAGGCACCGGCCCGAAGGAGAAGGATTACGGCTCCGTATGCAAAAGAGGCCGGTGCTGAGATGAGTGGAAACGTTTCTGCGCCTCCTCCACAGCAGCTATGGTCTCGGGCTCGAAGGCGAACTGCATGAAGCGTTCCCAGACAATGTCCACGGCAAGTTCGGACGGATGCACAAGGTCCCTTGCATAGAACCGGTAATCGCGCAGTTCATCCAGTACTGTCTCATACGCCGGGAAATACTCTGTAAGTTCAGGACAGGATGACACCACATGCTCTACCGCAAGCAGTAAAGTGCTCTTGCTCAGCTGGTTGCCATGTGCAGTATCCTTAAGGTGACGGATAGGGCTCACGGTGAATATGAATTTCCTGCCGCCGGCAGAGCGCACCATGCTTGAAAGCACCGCCTGAACCGCCTGCACATCGAGGAACTTCCTCTCGTATTCCTGCGCCGGCCTCTTGAGGCAGTTGGCCACGACACTCCCCTCCCTGATATATACCCAGGCCGTACCGAGGGTGACAATCACGATATCACAATCCTTGTAAAAAGCTGCAGCTTCCTCCAACCTGCACCCGGCCACTTGCAGGAATTCCTCCGCCGAAGGCCGTGCAAGCAGGGTATGGCAGGAAGTTGAGCCTATAAGGCCGGAACCCGCCCCAACCCCGATACAGTCCTCCGGCCCGAACGGAATCCCGGACGCGATCCTGGCCAGGGTATTGGCCACGGAAACAGGGTTGTACAGGGTGCCGAAGGGATTCACCGTCACATCGAGGCCGCCCTCCTGCATCTTGCGGCCGACTTCGTCGGCAAAACAGCTGCCCAGGACCAGTATCCGGCTGTCCCGCCCGATCCTCACCCTGCCAATGCCGGGGTCCACTTCAGTCGAAAGTTTCAAATGGTTCATCTTGAAAATTGATATGCAAGCCGTTCGTCTCCGGATGCAAGGTATATTATGCCGCAATACCTGAACCCGTAATTCAGAAGGCAATGCTGCATTATCACGTTGCTGCGGTGAGTATCTATGCGGATTACCGGGTCGGCGGCGCGGCACCAGTCCATGATGCTCCGGAACACCCCGTGGGCCGACCGTACGCTCCCTATGCGATGCACCACATGATAGGAAGAGGAACCCTCGGGCCACCGCCCTTCATAGATCCTGGCATAAGTCGGCTCAGGAGACGGCATGAAGGCAAAGTACCCTACGATGCAGCCGTCATCCAGGACCACATGTCCCCAGCCCGATGCCATATCCGCAAGGATAACTTCACGGGACGGATAGCCTCCCACCCACTGGCCGCTGTTCCCACAGGCACGCATAATCCCGCGCGCCTCTTCCAGCACTTCCATTATCCGCGGCAGATCGCCCGTTTCCGCTTTCCTTATCGTACGCATAAAAGGAGGGCTGTTTTACGCCTTGCCCTTCTCAAAGATAAACATAAAAAGACAGGCTTCAGCGGAAAATGTCAGAGGCCGGCTGAAAATTGATTCTGCCGGCCTCGAAGGTTTTATTTCTACGGAAGTTTAATGGGACTACATCTCATCCATTATATGCTCAGCAAGCACACGCACTAGCCTATCTATTTTCAATAGACAACAGACCAACCACTATTCGGGAAGAACGTCATCTTCAAGTTTGATGATTGAAGACTCGATTCTGTTGACTTTATCATCTCCCCTGGAGATATAAGCCATCAAGATCGTGCCGTCTTTGGACATGGCGGCATCACACTGGCTGTAATGCTTCTTGGTGCTGGCCTTAGTCCATTCCGTCCACTTGCGGTTTTCGTCAAGCATGCAATACTCAGGATACTCGTCCTTTATCCTTATAACAACGAACTGCCCGGTAGGAAGAATAAAGAAGGTAGTAGGCTGTTGAATGCTGTTGAGAGTGCCACCAATGGTATAACCGGTAAGGGGTTCTGTGTAAGTCTCGAATATCTTCGCCTGCTCATTGTAACGGAACACCTGCATGGCGGCAGGTTCAAGAATACTTGCCAAAAGATATAGTTTTCCGTCGACACCTTTGCGCAGCGTCATATTGGGTAGAACATACTCCTGGCCTTCCGGCTTGAATTCTGAAACGAGAGGCGTGAAAGTATTATTCTTGACACTGTGCATATAAAGGCCGTGCTGGTTGTATGCAGACACTATATAAGTCTGGTCCCCGTCAGTGAGTGACACAGCCCTCCAGAACTGATCTTTCTTGGCAGCCGCGTCATACGCCGGTGTTCCGGGAATATCATTTTTGCAGTTCCATGCAGTCCCGTCAAAACTGAAAATTGCAGAGTGATAGATATTGGTCCTGCTCATCACGATGAAAGAAGGTTTGCCTCCGTCCATATAGAAAGTTGCCTCACCAAAAGTAGTATTTATCTTGTCTTCAAACTCCTGGGGGCCCAGAATGCTCCAGGACGTGCCGTCGAACTTTTTGACTCCCGGAGTGTTGGCAGTTTTCTCACCATAATGGATGACATATGCATTTCCATCAGCATCGAAGTCGAATTCAGCAATGTTTGTCGCACGGGAGGAATTATCCGCAATTCCGGAATTCCCGACAATTTCATAGGCCGCACCATTCCATTTGACAACGCTGACATTCTTATATTTCTCCAGGACTAGCCCGGGTTTTTCAGAATCCGTGGACTCAACCATAAGTTGCCTTTCATAAGCCAGATATAGATTACCGTCAACAGGATTTGCTGCGACAAATGAAGAAAGCGAATGTGACGCATCAGGCGTTTCCGTATAGGTGGGAAGTTCGCTGCAGACAAGGTTCAGAATCTTGCCTACTTTGACGACATAGGAAGAGACAAGCCCCGATTTGCTGTTCGTAACTACGACATCAACCGGGAACGTGGCATTGAAACTGACCTTTCCGTCTGCAATATCCACGTCATTCACCTTGATGACATCATTCTCACCGGCAGTAAGTGTGGCCTTCAAAGTTTTTCCAATTCCTCCTCCGGGAATGCGGAGGACCATCTCAGGAGCTATGCTTTGCACTGCATAGTCGACCTCAAGCCCGTCATTGTCCTCAGCGAGAAGGGTAAACGACTTCAGTTCGGCAGGAGTGGTATCCTTCGGACTCTCGTTCTTCTCTTTGCCACAGGAGAAGAAGAGAAGAGATGCCGCAGCAAATGCGGCGAACAGTTTAACTGTTTTCATAATCAATTGGATTTTAAATATTTAATCATCATTAATCTTAGTTATCGTGTGAGAGCTGAATCTTGAGCTGGGGCCCGGATACCCGATCTTGACATTCTTGTCGCTGGTACCTGTCAGCTTTATTACAATCGTGTTGTCCTTGGAAGCATCAACCTCGCGTTTAAGATACAGGATGCGTATAGCACGCACGTACAGACCGGGAGAAAAGACCAGTTTCCTTTCCTCAGGCAGGATGAAATCCACGCCCTCCGTCAATCCGTCTCCTACCACAAAGTCATAATATACTTCAAGGTCGGTATTCCTTTTGACAGATACCAGGTTAACAGGATAAGAGACTGCGAACTGATTTGACGAAGACAGTATCTGGGATGTTTGGGCACCGTTTTCGCTCTTAATTGCCACAAAATAATCATGCAGTTCCAGATCGGGCCTGTCCGAACATGAGGAAAGACACGACACTACTGCCACAGCCAGTATATGAAACAACTTTTTCATAGTGGATTTAATCTGCCGGTTCTTCAGTTTCACTTCCAACGGGTACCAGCCCGGCGTCCTTTTTATAGTCCTGGTAGCCCGGATTTTGCTTCATAAATTCATTGTACTGCATCTCCATCCTATCTATCGGCAAAATGAAGCGATAATCCGGCCAGGCAAGACTTTTCATCTTGGAATTGCTCGTTTCGGGCCTCTTCAGATCCTTTTTCTGCCGAAGTATGTCATAAAAGCGATGGCCTTCAAAACAGAGTTCTCTCTTTCTCTCCAGCTCAATCAATGACAACATCGCCTGCTCTCCGGAGGCAGTGATGTCCACACTCGCAGCATCAACCCCTTTAGCCCTGGCAATCAAGGCTTTGACGTCGTTCAAAGCGCCAGTTATATCACCACTTCCTTTTACCAGCGCCTCCGCGTGTATCAAATATGATTCAGAAGCACGCAGGACAAAACAGTCCGAAACCTGCAAGTTCACATCTTCGATGTCCCTGTTATAAGAATACTTGCATACGGCTTCATAAACTGCACCCTCCTCGTAAGATGTTTCACCGGGTTTTGGAATATAGTACAGCAGGGTCTTCCGCACATCATCGTCATCAAACAATTCGTATGTAGATTTGTCGGGTTGGAAACTGGGATTGCGGTTGTAATCGTAAAAAGAAGTCATTGAAGAAGATGAGTTGTACGTATCCATCCTCAAAATAGACTCCGTCCCGCGCTTTGCCTGGGAATTTCTGAACATATCCACGTAATCTGAATACGAAGTCAACGGTACTTTTTCAATGATGTACTTTGAATATTTTTCAGCATTTTCCCAATCCTCCATGTACAGATAGACGCGTGCGAGCAACGCTTCCGATGCTATTTCAGATATATAATAGCAATTTGAAACCGAGTTGATCTGGCAGTTCACCTGAGCATTTACGGGATCCCTCTCCGCAGAAGAATTGAAAAGTTTAATCGATTCCAGGAGATCGGAGACGACAAGTTCGTACACCCTTCCTACGCTTTTCCTGTCCACCTTCTCTTCAAAACCCGGGACATGATCCATTATGGGAATTCCGAGATGGGAATGGTCCTCAGTATATGTATACGGCCACGCATAGGAGTTACACAAGGTAAAGTGAGCGAAAGCCCTGGCGAACCTGGCCTGCGCAAGAACTTTTTCGAGGACCGCCAGTTCAGAAGGCGCAGTATAAGTTTTCCGGAGCTGCTCACCATAATAAAGAATGTCATTGGCTGCAGATACGACCGACCATCCGGCCGCCCATAAATTCCTTGGATAAGTTGCCACGTGCTCGGCTGTAAGCTCGTAGTTGAATGTCAGCAGGTCGCCTTCATCTGCATTCAGCGTGGCATACAGCAAGTCCCCGCGGATTTCACCGTATTTGACAAGCGGACCGTCAACATAGGATTTCAAATCCTTATGCAGCCCGACTCCGGCCATACTGAGCCCCTCAAGGTTGGAAAAGAAAGTGTCGATGGTCGCCTCCCCAACTCGCTGTACCGAAAGGAAACTCTCTTCAAACTTACTGCAACCCGCGGCTGTCATCAGCCCGGCGGACAGAATTGCTATCGTTTTAATTCTCACACTCATGAAAATCAGAAGCTGAAATTGAACTGGAGTGCGAAGGAACGGGTCATCCCGTAAGGTTCCCTCACTGTCTTATAACTGTTACGGTCGGAACTTTGTCCCAAAGACCAGAAATAGAGGTTGTTGCCCACGAATGAAACAGTGCAGTGGTTGACACCGAAACGGGTGGAGAACTTCTCAGGGACGGTGTAACCTACTGACAGGCTCCTCAACTGAACACTTGTCTTATTCCAGAGATCGTACGGAGTGTTGTAATCAGCCAGCGTCAGATCGTTCTTATACTGAATCCTGGCAACCGAAGACTTGTCCCCCGGCACTCTCCATCTGTCCAGATACTCGACAGGCAGGTTACGGTCAATGCTGCTCCCGTCATACAGCAGAGTATAGAAGAGCCAGCCTCCTATAGTATAATCAAACATGATCTGGGCATTCCAGCGTTTGAAGAAAGTAAACCTGTTCGAAACGCCCCCGTACAGCAAAGGCTGATTGGAATATTGCGGCATGTAAACCCTGTCGGCGAAATTAGCCGTGTAAGTCAGGTCTCCGTTCCTGTCATAATACATGCGCCGTCCGGACACAGGATCTATCCCGGCAAATTGTATGAGCCACATGGCGTCTTTCTGCTGACCTTCAATCCATATATGGTCAAAATAGCCGGTATATGAATCGCCGTCCAGTTTTTTAATAAGGTTTCTGTTGCGGGCGCCGTTGATATACGTGGTCCACTTGAAATTCGGACGGTCAATGTTTACTGTATTGATGGCGAACTCTATACCTTTGTTCTCAATTATGCCGATGTTCCGGTAAACGCTGCCGTCGGTAACGACTGAAGACACCCTGCCGCTATATATGACATCGTGGGTCTGCCTGTTGTATAAATCGAGATCGACTGACACCCTGCCGTTGAAAAGACCGACATTCACCCCTGGATTGGCGATATAGGTGCGTTCCCAAGACAGTGAAGGATTCGGAACGGAGGCTTTCGAGGCCGCCTGCGCCGCGCCATAGTTCCCTGTAAGCTTATAAGTTCCAACTCCTTGAGAGCCGTCCACACGGGAATTACCATTACTACCGTATGACATCCTTACGCTGAGCAACGAGACAAACGGAACATTGAAGAATTTCTCTCTGTGGACATTCCAGCGTCCGGCCAACGCGGCATATTCCTGCCAGCGGCTGAACCTGTTGAAGGTGGAAACGCCCTGCCGCCGCCCAGTAAGCGTCAGGGTATACCGATTGTCATAAGTATATGAAGCATTTCCAAGGTAAGACAGACTGCGCGAATGCGACGTATTTGAAGCGCCTTTTCTTGTCGTTGAATTCGAATAGGATATCTCCCTTATATAGTCATTGGCAAATCCGTTTCCCGTAGCCTGCAGATAAGGGTGCGACACGTCTGTCAGGACGATTCCGGCCACTGCGCTTACATGATGGTAATTGCCGAACGTATTCCTGTAATTGACGCGGAGATCTTCTCCGTAACGATAATCGAACACTCCGTACTTCCCGGAATATCCGCTCAGTTCGGGATTGTCGGTGTTGGTTCCGTCAGGAGTACGGAGCGACTGGTACCGGCTCTGATAAATGCTCTGAAGGTTGGCGGTTGACTGAGAAGTTATCGTCAATCCCTTGAACGGCTTGAAAGTCAGGGTGACAGAACCGTTCAGAGTAGTGGCGTTCTGATAGTCTTCATTATACTCCCGTTCCGCCAGGTCGTTGTAAACGTTCCGTCTCTTTACGACTTTATACTCTTCGGTGTTGCTATAGTAGTTGTATATCCGATACGAGCCGTCTTCGTTGTAAGGGCTGAAGATAGGCAGATAGTTGTTGAAACCGGATATCGAGAAATAATCGCTGCGCTGGAAAATCCCGTCAAGCTGGATTTCAGCAGAGAAAAACTTCGAAATGTCGAACTTGGTCTTCTCCCTCAAAGAAAACCGGTTCTGCCTGTTCCCGGTATAGACGGTTTCCTTGCTGAGGACCCCCGCAGAGAAGTAATTGCTCATTTTATCCGTACCTCCGGTAACGGAAAAATTTCCCTCAAAGGTGTGACCGGTGCCTACATACGTCCTGAACCAGTCAGTATCGACATCCGTATATGTCTGGTATTCGTTGTCCTGATAGGGAAAGTTCGCCAACGTCCGCCCTGAATTCGTCCACGCCTCCTGCGCAACTGCCCACCAGTCCTTGGCTGACAGATATTTGATGCGGGTGGAATGGTCAACATTGTCTATTCCATATTTGACTGAAGCATTGAATGAGTTCTTCTTGTCCTTGGATTTAGCCGCCGAACGTGTAGTAACAAAAATAACCCCGTTTGAACCGTCCGCTCCATACAGGGCAGTCGTGGTGGCATCCTTCAAGACGGTGATATCCTCTATATCGTCCGGATTGATTAGCGACAGGGGACTCACCGTATTATATGTCCCGGCTACCTGACCTGTCTTCGAACCTGTATAAACAGGTACGCCGTCAATTACCCACAGCGGTTCATTGGAAGCACTCAGCGAGCCGTCTCCTCTTATCCTGATGCTTATCGAAGTTCTTCCCCCATTTACATTTGACTCAGACACAATCATTCCGGGCACCATTCCGGCGAGCATATTGTCCAGACGGTCGTGAGGACGGAACTTCAGATCTTCACTTGTAACCTGGAAAGCCGAGCCTGCGAAATTCTCCCTCTTCTGGATAACTCCGTAACCTGCATTCACCGTCGCTCCCTGAAGTTCGTTGGCGGATTTGAGGACCACCCTGAGGTTATTGTTGGGGCGGGACGGGTCGATGGTGAGCACCTCCGTGGTCATGCCGACAAAGGAGAATTCCACAACGGAAGTCCGCCCGGAAGGCACGGAAAATGAGAAGGTGCCGTCCTCGGCGGACAGCCACCCTTTACTGGTATCCTTAAGTACGATTCCTACACCCGGAAGGGGAAGCCCCTCCTCATCTACCACGCGGCCCGATACCGCTATAACTCCATGAATGTCAGATGTTTTTCCACCCCCCCCGGTGCGGGTGTCCTGTGCCCGCATCACACCAGACGGCTGAACGGGCGCCAGAAGGGCGAAGGCTGACAAAATGAATGAAATTGTCCTGATGCGCATACTTATGCAGTAAAATGTATTTCGCAATATAGCAATTAATAGCTATTTTGCAAAAAACCTGTATTGAAACAACAACAGATAAGCTGCCCCTACAGTTACGCAGCTGTCCGCGAAATTGAATACGGGCTCGAAGAAAATATCCCCGCCGACAAGAGGAACCCACTGCGGCCAGCGGAAAAGCGGGAAGTAGAACATGTCCACGACTCTTCCGAAAAGAAGCGGAGCGTAGGAGCCGCCGAAGGACGCAACTGTGTCCACACCGGAGGCGGAAAACAACTGCCCGTACAGTACACAGTCTATTATATTGCCGAAAGCCCCGGCAGTGATGAGGGTCAGCCCGACAAGCACGCCGCCGGGGGCCTTTTCCTGCCTTAGCAGCCTGGATATCCACCAGCACAGGAAACCGCCCAGCACCAGCCTGAACAGGGTAAGGACAAGTTTACCAGCCGCTCCTCCGAACTTCATACCGAAGGCCATGCCCTCGTTTTCGATGAACAGTATCTGGAACCAGCTGCCCAGCACGTCGAAGTGCTCCCCGATGGACATGTTGGTCTTGACCAGGATCTTTATCACCTGGTCCACGACTATCAGGGCGATGCCCAACGCCACGAGCCTTGCTCCCCTCGAAACCTTCATACACTATTTCTTGGAAAGTGCTTCCTTGGCTTCGACGGTGAGGGTGGCGTGCGGAACGAGACGGAGCCTCTCCTTGGGAATCAGCTTGCCGGTAGCCCTGCAGATTCCGTAGGTCTTGTTCTCGATTCGGACAAGGGCGGCCTCAAGATTCTGGATGAACTTGTACTGCCGCTGGGCCAGGTGGCTGGCCTCCTCCTTGGAAAGCTGCATGGCACCGTCATCCTCGACGGTCTTGAACGAGGGCGTAGTGTCCTCTATGTCGTTGGTGCCGCTCGTCATCACGACATGGCGGAGGGTGTCGTATTCTTTCCTCGCCTTGTCGAGCATTTCGTTGATTATCACGCGGAACTCCTCAAGTTCCTCGTCGCTGTACCTGTTCTTGACAGGTTCCTCAGCCTTGGTATTTTTTGTCGCCATAGGTTGATGGTTTAGTTAAATCCTTGTTACCAATATGCTTACAGCCTCTCCGTCTATATCGGAGGCCACAGCCCCTTCGGGGGCGGCGGCACCTGACACTTCGACAGAGACGGCAAGTGTCTGCGAAGCCACGTGTGCGGCGTAGTCTTTAAGCGAATCCTGCAGCCTTTCGAGCACCGGGCCTTCGGCATAGGCCGTAACCTTCACCCTGTCAGTCACTTCGAACCCGCTGTCCTTGCGGATATTCTGGATACGGTTCACAAGTTCCCGGGCAGTGCCCTCGCGGAGGAGTTCCGGAGTCACCTCGATGTCCAGCGCCACGGTCAGCGGACCTTCTGAAGCCACAAGCCATCCCGGCATATCCTCGGATGAAATCTCATAGTCACCGGGAGAAAGGATGAAAGAGGCTCCGGCGGCATCCAGCGTCCAGTCCCTGCCGGCAGCCTCACAAGACTTTATCTGCGCTATCTCCTGCTGACCGAGGGCCGATACCGCGGCCGCGATCTGTTTCATGCCGCTGCCGTATTTCTTGCCCAAAGTCTTGAAGTTGGGCTTGATACGCAGGGTTATGACCCCGGCGGTGTCGCCGATAAACTCCATTTCCTTTACATTGACCTCCGACAGGACTATGTCCCTTACGGCGGAAAGCTGCCTGCGCACGGTATCCGACATCACGGGGATGAGCATCTTCGAAAGCGGCTGACGGACCTTGATGCCCACTTTGCGGCGAAGTGCGAGAACCATGGACGATGCCTTCTGGGCAAGGTCCATCCGCTGCTGAAGGTCGGTATCTACGAGGGACCCGTCACAGCGGGGCATGAGCGTATAGTGTACCGACGGCTCGCCGGTAAGGTCGGTATATAACCTGTCCATATAGAACGGGGCTATGGGTGCCGCCAGCATGGCGACAGTCTTGAGCACCCCGTAAAGCGTCTGGTAGGCGCTCAGCTTGTCGGCATCCATGCTTCCGCCCCAGAAACGCTTGCGGCCGAGACGGACATACCAGTTGCTGAGGTTGTCGCACACGAAATCCTGGATGAGCCTGCCGGCAGAAGTGATATCGTAATCCTCATAAGCCGCCGTAACATCCTTTATCAGCGTGTTGCAGGCGGAAATTATCCACCTGTCCAGCTCAGGCCTCCGCTGCACGGGGACAGCCTCCACGGAGGGGTCGAAGCCGTCGATGTTGGCATACAGGGCGAAGAACGAATACGTATTGTAGAGGGTCCCGAAAAACTTCCGGCGCACCTCGTCAACCCCGGCCTCGTCGAACTTGAGGTTGTCCCACGGCTGGGCATTGGTGAGCATGTACCAGCGGAGGGCGTCGGGCCCGAAAGTATCGAGGGCCTTGAAGGGATCCACGGCATTGCCCAGGCGCTTGCTCATCTTGTTGCCCTGTCTGTCGAGCACCAGTCCGTTGGAAATCACGCGTTTGAAGGCAGGCGTGCCGCTTATCATCGTATGGATGGCATGAAGGGTGTAGAACCAGCCGCGTGTCTGGTCAACCCCTTCGGCGATAAAGTCCGCAGTACTTCCGAAGGCGGGGTCGTCCTTGCGGGCAAGGCCTTCCTGGGCATAGGGCATGGCGCCGGAATCGAACCACACGTCGATGAGGTCGCTTTCCCTTGTCATCTTCTTTCCGGAAGGGGATACGAGGAATATCTCATCGACATAGGGTCGGTGAAGGTCCGCCTTCGCATAATTGTCCGCCGACATGTCACCAGGGATGAAGCCCTTGTCCTTCAAGGGATTTGATGCCATCACGCCGGCTGCTACCGCTTTCTCGATTTCCGCATACAACTCGCCGAGGGAGCCTATGCATATTTCTTCCGTACCGTCCTCGGTCCGCCAGATGGGGAGCGGAGTGCCCCAGAAACGGCTGCGGCTGAGGTTCCAGTCCTGGATATTGTCCAGCCACTGGCCGAAGCGCCCGGTTCCGGTGGATTCCGGCTTCCAGGTTATCTGCCTGTTGAGTGCCGACATCTGTTCCCTGACCGCCGTAGTCTTTATGAACCAGGCATCGAGCGGATAATACAGTACGGGCTTGTCGGTGCGCCAGCTATGGGGGTAACTGTGGGTGTGTTTCTGAATCCTGAACGCCCTTCCGTTGGCTTTCATCATCATGCAGAGGTCCACATCGAGCGTGGGAGCGTCTGCAGGAAGGCTGTCGTCAAAGGCATTCTTTACAGCCCTTCCGGCATACTCGCCATATGAATCTGATACGTAGTCCTTAACAAATCCGGGATCGAGATCTTCAAGGCGATAGAAACGGCCGCTTCTGTCCACCTGTGCCTGCTTTGCGCCGGAGCGGTCCAGCACCATCACCGGGGGGATTCCTGCCGCTTCTGCCACACGCTTGTCGTCCGCGCCGAATGTAGGGGCTATATGTACTATTCCGGTACCGTCCTCGGTCGATACATAATCTCCAGGTATCACCCTGAAAGGCTCGCCTTCCCCGAGCGGCCTGAACCACGGTATCAGCTGCCTGTACTTTATTCCAACGAGGGATGCGCCCTCGAAGGAGCCGTCCAGCATCTGCCATGGCACCACCTTGTCGCCGGGACGGTACTGCGCAGACGCGCCTTCACCCTTCGGATTGAACCATGAGCCGACAAGGGCCTTCGCAAGTACGTATATGGCCTCGGCGCCCGTATAGGGATTGAAGGAACGCACCCGCACATATTCTATCCCCGGGCCTACGCACAGGGCGGTATTGGAAGGGAGCGTCCACGGCGTCGTCGTCCAGGCCAGCATATATACGGGAAGGCTGCCGTCTCCGAACAGCGGCTCCGACTTTTCATCCCGCACCACTTCGAACTGTGCCGTCAGCGTAGTGTCCGTGACATCCTTGTAACAGCCTGGCTGGTTGAGTTCGTGCGAACTAAGTCCGGTACCGTCAGAAGGCGAAAACGGCTGGATGGAATAACCCTTGTAGAGGAGGCCTTTCTTATATATTTCCTTCAGGAGATACCAGAGAGTCTCCATGTAACGGGTGTCGTAAGTGATATAGGGATTGTCCGTATCAACCCAATATCCGATGCGCTCCGTAAGGTTCACCCACTCTTTGGTGTATTTCATCACCTCGCTCCGGCAGGTTGCGTTGTAGTCGGCCACCGATATCTTCGTACCTATATCCTCCTTGTGGATGCCGAGCTTCTTCTCGACGCCTATCTCGACAGGAAGGCCATGGGTATCCCACCCCGCCTTGCGTTGCACCTGGAAACCGGTCTGCGTCTTGTAACGGCAGATGGCGTCCTTGATGGAACGGGCCATGACATGATGGATTCCGGGCATGCCGTTTGCGGACGGCGGGCCCTCGAAAAAGATGAAGCGGGGTGCGCCCTGCCTCAATTCCACACTCCTGCGGAAGGCGTCCGCAGCCTTCCATCTTTCCAGCACCTCGGCCCCGGTTTCCACCAGATCAAGACCTTTATACTCCCTGAATGCCATATAGCCGTATAAATTCCTAAATAGTTGTTACTTTTGTATGCCCGTACAATACGGGCAGGTATAATTTGCAAAATTAGTAAAAAATATTCTGATAGGACTATTTATGAACACCTTGGATATCATTCTTCTGCTGTGTTTCATCCCCGGGGTGGTCAGCGGCTTCTCGAAAGGGTTCATACTGCAGGTGGCATCCATCGCGGCAATCGTGGCCGGAGCCTGGGCGAGCTACAGATTTGCCGGAATGGCAGCCTCTGGCATAGCCCCGTACCTCGGAGACGCTTCCCCTTCCATAATACAGATATGCGCCTTTGCCATAACTTTCCTGGCAGTTGCAGTGCTGGTCGCCCTCGCGGCACGGGCCCTCAGGGGAATAGTCAGGTTCGTGATGCTGGGGTGGCTGGACAAACTGCTCGGTGTGGCGTTCGGCATCCTGAAGATAGCGCTGCTGCTGTCCATTGCCGTAATCCTTTTCGACAACATCAATGTCCACACGGCCTGGGCGTCCGACGAAACGCTTTCGTCATCAATCGTTTATCCATCTCTCAAAACTTTCGGATACGCTGTTTTCCCTTACTTCAAAAGCCTGCTTGCGGGACTGTGATATGGCAAAATTCATTCTTATAGAAACATCCACGGCGCTGTGTTCGTGCGCCGTCTGGGCCGACGGGAAAGTGGCCGCGATACGTGAAGACGCCGGCCGTTCCCACTCCGCCAATACCGCCCTGTTCATCCAGGAGATGCTCTCAGGACTCGGGCTTTCGGTAAAAGACTGCGATGCCGTATGCCTCGGGATGGGGCCCGGGTCTTATACCGGTCTCCGTGTCGGCTCCTCGACGGCCAAAGGCCTGTGCCTCGGAGCAGGGATTCCGCTTATTGCAGTCAGCTCCCTGGACGTACTCGTACAGGAGGCCATAGAGACCGGAGCAGCTGAAGGTTTCGGGGCCATAGTCCCGATGGCCGATGCCCGGAGGATGGAAGTTTATACCGCCGTCTATTCCCCCGCAGGAGAGCGCCTGGGCGACATTACCGCGGCGGTAATAACCCCTGACAGTTTCGCGGGCGAACTGTCCGCAGGTCGCGTCCTCTTCACCGGGGAAGGCGCACCCAAATGCGCATCGGTGATAACTTCCCTGAATGCATCATTCCGCAGCGCCCTTCCGAGTACAAGGTACATGGGAGCCCTGGCGGAACGTGAGTTCGCTGCCGGAAACTTCCGGGACACCGCTTACTTCGAGCCCCTCTATCTCAAGGACTTCATCGCCACCACCAGCAAGAAACACCTCTGGTAATAAGAAGCAGTTTTAAAAAATCCCGGCCACACAGATATGCGACCGGGATGTTTTACGGCTATATGCCGGAAGATTACTGCTCGTCAGGAGCCTCGGGGCCCTGAGGTCCACCCTGGGGGCCGCCCTGGCCGCCGAAAGGACCACCCTGGGGACCACCCTGGGGGCCGCCTGCCTGCTGGGCTTGCTGATACATGGCGGAAAGCGCCTTGTTCAGTTCCTCGCTGTAGCGGTCGATATCTGCGATGTTCTGTGCCTTGACAGCCTCCTTCAGCAGATTGAGGTTGCTCTCCACGGAAGCCTTGGTGCCGGCATCTATCTTGTCTCCGCTCTCACGCAGGAATTTCTCGGTCTGGAAGCAGAGAGCATCGGCGCCGTTGATCTTGTCAACACGCTCCTTCTCAGCCTTGTCCGCCGCCTCATTGGCCTTAGCCTCGTCGCGCATCTTCTGGATTTCAGCCTCGCTGAGCCCGGAGGAAGCCTCAATGCGGATATTCTGTTCCTTGCCTGTAGCCTTGTCCTTGGCCGACACATTCAGGATACCGTTCACGTCGATATCGAAAGTGACCTCGATCTGAGGGATTCCGCGCGGTGCAGGCGCAATGCCGTCCAGATGGAACACACCTATCTGCTTGTTGTCCTTAGCCATGGGACGCTCTCCCTGCAGGACCCTGATTTCCACAGACGGCTGATTGTCGGCGGCAGTCGAGAACACCTCGGACTTTTTGGCAGGAATCGTGGTATTGGACTCTATGAGCTTGGTCATGACGCCGCCGAGGGTCTCAATACCCAGCGAAAGCGGGGTCACATCGAGCAGGAGGACATCCTTCACGTCGCCCGCGAGGACACCGCCCTGGATGGAAGCTCCGATAGCCACGACCTCGTCGGGATTGACACTCCTGTTGGGCTCCTTTCCGAAGAATTCCTTCACTATCTCCTGCACCTTGGGGATACGGGTGGAACCGCCGACGAGCAGGACCTCGTCGATATCCGATGCGCTCAGGTGAGCATCCGCCAGAGCTTTGCGGCAAGGTTCGATGCTGCGTGTGAACAGGTCGTCGCAAATCTGCTCGAACCTGGCCCTGGTAAGAGTCTTCACAAGATGTTTCGGGACACCGTCAACCGGCATGATATAAGGCAGGTTGATTTCCGTGGAAGTCTGGTTCGAAAGCTCTATCTTGGCCTTTTCCGCGGCCTCTTTCAGCCTCTGCAGGGCCATGGGGTCCTTCTTCAGGTCGCAGCCGGGATTCTCGGAAGCGAATTCGGAAGCCAGCCAGTCGATTATCTTCTGGTCGAAATCGTCACCGCCGAGATGCGTGTCGCCGTTGGTGGATTTGACCTCGAACACACCGTCGCCGAGTTCCATTATGGAAATATCGAAAGTACCGCCGCCGAGGTCATACACGGCCACTTTCATATTCTTGTTCTTCTTGTCCAGACCGTATGCAAGTGCTGCGGCAGTAGGCTCGTTGATAATACGCTTGACATCAAGCCCGGCGATCTTGCCGGCCTCCTTGGTAGCCTGGCGCTGCGAATCGCTGAAGTATGCCGGGACGGTGATGACAGCCTCTGTAACGTCCTGCCTCAGATAATCCTCGGCGGTCTTTTTCATTTTCTGAAGGACCATGGCCGATATCTCCTGAGGAGTGTAATTGCGGCCCTCTATCTCCACGCGGGGAGTATTGTTGTCACCCTTGACGACCTTGTAAGGCATCCTGGCAGCTTCCGCAGCCACCTGGTCATAAGTCTCACCCATGAACCTTTTGATGGAGAATACGGTATTCTTCGGATTGGTGATAGCCTGACGTTTTGCAGGATTGCCAACCTTGCGCTCACCGCCGTCGGTGAAAGCCACGACGGAAGGTGTGGTACGCTGTCCTTCATTGTTGATTATGACCGTGGGCTGGTTGCCTTCCATGACGGCAACGCAGCTGTTGGTAGTGCCCAGGTCAATTCCGATAATCTTGCCCATAGTATTGATTTTTAATTTATTAAACTTACCGTCCGCCATCCGCGCCTTATCTTGCAGGCCATGACGGAACCGTCCATGCACTTATCCAATCCTGTGCCATTGGACGATTTGTGCCATTTTGTCACTATCTTTGGCAGACGATGGGAACATACCGTACACTTACAGAAGCAGAAACGCAGGACCTCGGGGGCAGGATCCTTTTTGAGGACAACCACCTCCTCGTGATAAACAAGCGCTCCGGAGAGATAGTCCAGGGCGACCTGACAGGCGACGAATGCCTGACAGACACCTATAAGGCCTATATCGCGGCCCGCGACGGCAAGCCCGGGAGGGTATTTCTCGGGCTGCCCCACCGCCTGGACCGTCCGGTGTGCGGAATTACCGTGCTTGCAAAGACCTCCAAGGCCCTTGAGCGGCTCTCCGCCATGTTCCGCGACGGAAATGTGTCCAAGACCTATCTGGCCCTGGTCTGCGGCATTCCCGCATCAGACGAAGCCCTGCTCGAAAACTACCTGTGGCGGGACGGGACCAGGAACAAAACCTTCATAGCCAAGTCAGGCACGAAGGATGCCAAACTGGCACGGCTGAAATACAGGACAGCCTGGAAGGGAGAACGTTACGCCCTTCTCGAAGTGGAACTCCTCACCGGCAGGCACCATCAGATACGCTGCCAGCTGGCCGCCATCGGGCATCCCATAAAAGGAGACCTCAAATACGGCGCCCCAAGGTCCAACCCCGACGGCGGCATCTGCCTCCAAAGCCACAGGATAAGGTTTCCACATCCGGTAGGAGGTGCCATGACCGAGATTACGGCGCCTTGGCCTGACGGCTGGAAAGGTATTCCCCGGCCATAGCCGCATCTTTCTGTTCTTCACACCAGTCCCGCGGCGTCTTGCCGGTAAACAGCTTGAACGCCATGATGAATGTAACCTTGTTCCTGAAGCCGGATGATACCGACAGGTCGCCTATCTTCAGGGTCCTGTCAGCCTGGAAAAGCCTCATCGCGTGCCGTACCCTGTAGCTGTTGACGTACTGATTGAAGTTCATCCCCGTACACGAATTTATCATCCTGGAAAGATAGCCGCGGTTGGTATACATCTTCCTCGCAAGCGAATCCATTGTCAGCTCCGATGACAGGAAAGGCTTGTCCGTATCCATAATTTCCTCCAGACGCCCGTACAGCAGCTTGTAATTCAGGGTCGGACCGCTTTCAACAGGGACTGAGAGTTCCGTATCCGCAGAGATCCTGGGAACGGCCCTGGAAGGTCCGTAGCGAGGCTGGCTTCCGACAAGAAGCCTTACGGCGAGGATGACGGAGACCGCGGCAGAAGACGCGAAACACAGAGGAGCCGGCCATCCTTCAGGAAAGGCATTGCACAACATCATTGCAAGGGCCGAGAAAGCGGAATAATACAGCATCCTGTCGTCCCTTCCATATCTTGCCGACACCTCGCGGCCAGACAGCATGGAGGCCAGGAATTCCTTGCTTTCCAGCAGTTCCCGCGACATAATCCACCTTGCAAGACACAATGGCAGGCATACGGCAAAAGTATAACAGCCCGCCGCCACACCCGCATCGGCTGTCAGGCCGAGACGGACAAGGACAGACAGCGCCACGCACAGGACCAGATGGGCGGATCCGGATATCATGGAGGCCTTTTCTCCCACAGGGTACAGCAGGACTGCCCCGCACACCAGCATCGTTCCGGAAGGAGCCAGCCATCCGGAGAAAGGCGTACGGACCAGCAGGACAAGAAGGCTTGCGACCATAACGGCCAGAATCATAAGACACACGGAAATTTTTCGGCTATGCATACGTCAGGCAACACATTAATCCAACGGATGCAAATAAAACGGCCCCGGGACAATCCGGAACCGCCGTTCAAAAAGTATTCACGATTTTAAACCTCCGCCGATGCTCCTCAGACGCTTTCGGGCTTCTTGTTGGCTCCCCGTATAACGTCGAAGCCGCGTCCGTAAACGCCCATCACGCTGGAAACCGACAGGAAAGCCGAAGGGTCGTAAGCCTTTACCGCGGCAAGGACGGTCTTGAGATCCCTCTTGCGCGTGATCACCATGAGGATATGGCTGGCCTTTTTGGTGTACCACCCTTCCCCGGGGATTACGGTGACCCCCTTGTGCATGGTACCCGACAGCATGTCGGCTATCTCCGCATATTTTTCGGACACTATGAAAAGCTGCACGCTCTGCTTGGAACCGGAGATATAAAGGTCAAGCACATAGCTGTTTATGGCCACAAGCAACAGGCCGTAAACCACAGTGGTTATCTTCTCCGGAAATGGGACCGTGGCGCCTTCTGCCGTGTATGACGGCACCAGCAGGGACGACAGGATTATCACCACGTCCATCATCAGTATGGCCTGTCCCGGAGATATGTTGCGGTACTTGTTGATTATCATCGCAAGTATATCGGTACCGCCCGTGCTGCCCCCCGCCGAGATGCTCATGCCGATTCCCGTCCCGGCCATTATGCCTCCCATGATGGTACACATCAGCTTGCCGTTGTTCAGGGCGACCATCTCGATTATCTCCGCTGGAATAAGGCCCTGGCAGAATGTCAGGCCTATTGACGTGACGATGATCGCATAGACCGTCTTGGCACCGAAAGAAATACCGATCGTGAATACGGCCGCTATCAGGAAAACCACATTGAGGGCGAAGAACGTATAACCCATCTTGATGCCTGTGGCATACTGGATTATGGAACTCATACCGGACGCGCCTCCGCCAATGAGGTTGTTGGGAATCAGGAACACCGTCCATCCGAGCACGTACAGTACCAGCCCGACGGTTATTATCAGATAGTCCCTGACCGAGGCCAACAAAGACTGTTTCGATAAGGTTATCTGCTTCATAAGATATTATTGTTCAATTGTTTTACTCTTTTTACGGGATATGCCCGTCTTGATCTCCTCGAAGCCCTCGCCGAATACGCTGCTGGCCGGGCTCACACATACGAACGCCTCCCTGTCAATCTCTTTCACTGCCCTTGTAAGCTCCGACAGCTGGGTACGGCGTATGATGATAAGCAGCACCTTGCGGTCTTTCCGGGTGTACCAGCCGACGGCGTTCAGGGCTGTCACTCCCCTGTCCATCACCTTGATGATATAGTCGGCTATGGCGTCGTAACGGGACGAGAACACCAGTACCTGCACGGTTGATTTGCGTCCCAGCAGCAGGAAATCCAGCATCAGGGAGAAGGTTATCATGGCAATGTATCCGTACACCATATCCTGCAGGCCCTTGCCCGGGATGAACAGGATGGTGGCGATGATGAACACATCCATATACATGAAGACCTTTCCGGGAGACACGGGCCAGAAACGGTTGATTATCAGCGCGACTATATCCGTTCCTCCGGTACTCCCGCCCTGCTGGAAAACCAGTTGTATGCCAAGGGCTTCGAGTGCGCCGCCTATTATGGGAATCAGAACTTTCTCGCTGATATACAGGGGCCTTCCCGGGAGGGCCTGCACAATTTCGAACTTCGGGAAAACGGCGAACAGCACAGTGGAAAGCGCTATGCAGAATACCGTCTTGAAACCGAAACCCCTGCCGAGGATGGCGAAGGCTATCGCCAGCAGGATGCCGTTTATGATCATGTAAGATACCGAAACAGGTATCCTGCCGCCGGAAGCGATCTGGATTATTGCGCAGGCCCCCGTGACGCCTCCGTTGGCTATGTCATTGGGAATCAGGAAAGCAGACCATGAAAAACAGTATATGAACACCCCTACGGACATAAGGGCGTACTCCTGCAGGAGTTTCCAGAAACCCGACTTTACCGGCATATCACAAAGGCTTTGCTACTGGGGACGTACTACGATATTCACGATTTTTCCGGGCACCACGATCACCTTCACCACAGTGGACCCGGCAAGGTATCTGGCAGCCTGTTCAGCGGCAAGGACGCTCTCCTCGACACCCTTGCCGTCAAGCGACTTGGGAAGGTCCACGGTAAAGCGGGTCTTGCCGTTGAAAGAAACCGCGTATGTACAGGTGTCCTGTACCGTGTAGGCCTCCACATATTCAGGGAATGAAGCGGCCGTGACGCTCCCCCGGCAGCCCAGACGGTGCCAGAGTTCCTCCGCGATATGAGGTGCAAACGGAGACAGCAGTACCACCATCGGCTCAAGTACCGCACGCTTGCAGCAACCCCTCTCCGACAGTTCGTTCACCGCAATCATGAAGGCACTTACGGAAGTATTGTACGAGAACGACTCTATATCCGACCGGACCTTGCCTATAAGCGTGTGGAGGAGCCTGAGCTCATCCTTGTCGGCAGCATCGTCCGAGACGCTGAACTCCTCACCCTTGAAGAACAGTTTCCAGAACTTCCGAAGGAAGCGGTGGACGCCGTCTATGCCCTTGGTATCCCATGGCTTGGACTGCTCGACGGGCCCGAGGAACATTTCGTAAAGCCTCAGCGTATCGGCTCCATAGCGCTCGCATATCTCATCCGGGTTGACTACGTTGTACATCGACTTGCTCATCTTCTCGACCGCCCAGCCGCAGACATATTCACCGTTTTCAAGGATGAATTCTGCATCCGCGAACTCCGGACGCCATTTGCGGAAGCCTTCCAGATCCAGTTTGTCGGAATGGACAAGGGATATGTCAACGTGGATTTCAGTCGTTTCGTACTTGTCCTTAAGGCCGCAGGAGACGAACGTATTGGTGCCCACCACCCTGTACACGAAACTGGAACGGCCCTGGATCATGCCTTGGTTGACCAGCTTGCGGAAAGGTTCGTCCTCACATACATAGCCAAGGTCGTAGAGGAACTTGTTCCAGAACCTGGAATAGATAAGATGGCCCGTGGCATGCTCGGTGCCGCCCACATACAGATCGACATTCCTCCAGTAAGCGTCCGCCTCGCGGCCGACGAGTTCATTGTCGTTGTGCGGGTCCATGTAACGGAGATAATAGGCGCTGCTGCCTGCGAATCCCGGCATGGTCGAGGTCTCGAGCGGATATCCGTCGTATGTCCAGTCCTCGGCACGGGCAAGCGGCGGCTGACCGTCCTCGGTAGGTTTGAATTCGCTGATCTTCGGAAGGGTAAGCGGCAGTGCACTGAAGGGCACCGGCGTAGGGATGCCGTCCTTATAGTATATCGGGAAAGGCTCACCCCAGTACCTCTGGCGGGAGAATGTCGCGTCGCGGAGGCGGTAATTGACCTGACGGTGACCTATCCCCTCCTTTTCCACATAATCCTTGGCCGCTTCTATGGCTTCCCTGACGGTCATCCCGCTGAGGAAGCCGGAGTTGCACATGATTCCCTCCTTGGCATCGAAACTGCCCTGGCTTACGTCGCAGCCTTCTATCAGGGGGATGACCGGAAGGTTGAACGTCTTGGCGAAGGCATAGTCCCTGCTGTCGTGCGCCGGGACTGCCATGATCGCGCCCGTGCCGTATCCGGCCAGCACATATTCGGACACCCATACCGGGATCTTTCCGCCGGTAAGCGGGTTGGTGGCATAAGAACCGGTGAATACGCCGGTCACCGTCCTTGTCTGGGCGATGCGTTCACGCTCCGTCTTGCGGGCGACCTTCTGCAGATATGCCTCGACATCGGCCTTGTTGGCCGCCGCAGTAAGAGAGGGCACGAGGTCGCTCTCCGGCGCGAGCACCATGAAGGTGACTCCGAAGATAGTGTCAACCCTGGTTGTAAATATTTCTATTTCAGATGCTTTTCCATCTGTTTCAACCTTGAATGTCACCTGGGCGCCTTCTGAACGGCCTATCCAGTTGCGCTGCATTTCCTTAAGGGAATCGGACCATTCCAGTCTGTCGAGGGAATCCAGGAGCCTCTCGGCATAAGCCGACACGCGGAGCTGCCACTGCATCATCTTTTTCTGCTCCACGGGATAGCCGCCACGCACGGAAAGACCTTCCTTTATCTCGTCATTGGCCAGTACCGTCCCGAGGGCGGGGCACCAGTTGACGGACGTCTCCTTGCGATAGGCGATACGGTAGTTCATGAGCACCCGGGACTTTTTCTCCGCGTCGAATGCATTCCACTCCGAAGCGGTGAACGAGAGCGGCTCGCTGCAGGCGGCATCGATGCCGTCAGTACCGGAAATTTCGAAAGCCGCGGTAAGATCGGCGACAGGCCTTGCCTTTGCGGCCTTGTTGTCATACCAGCTGTCGAACATCTTGAGGAAGGCCCACTGCGTCCACTTGTAATACTTCGGATCGCATGTACGCACCTCACGCTCCCAGTCAAAGGAGAAACCGATGCGGTCCAGCTGGCTGCGGTAACGCGCAATATTCTGTGTGGTAGTGACTTCCGGATGCTGGCCGGTCTGGATGGCATACTGCTCGGCAGGCAGGCCGAAGGCGTCGTATCCCATAGGATGGAGCACATTGAAGCCCCTGAGCCGCATGTAACGGGAATAGATGTCGCTTGCTATATATCCGAGAGGATGGCCTACATGCAGCCCGGCACCTGAAGGGTACGGGAACATGTCCAGCACATAGAACTTAGGCTTGGAAGCGTCTTCCACGGCTTTGTACACATGATTCTCAGCCCAGTACTGCTGCCATTTCCTTTCAATTTCCCTGAAATCGTAATCCATGATGATATCCTTATTATTTCTTTTTCAATATAAAATCGACCGGTATCGTAGTGTATGCGTCAACCTTGCGGCCGCCCTTCTTTCCGGGCTTCCATGAAGGTGAGGCAGACACCACCCTGAGCGCCTCGGCATCCAGCAAGGGATCCGCCCCCTTTGCCACGGACACATCCTTCACCTTTCCGTCGGCACCTATGGTGAACCTGACGTGTACGCGGCCCTGTATGCCCTTTTCTACAGCCTCGCGGGGATACTTCAGATATTGGTACACCCAAGAGGACAGGAATCGGCGCAAGTCACCTCCCATAAAGGAAGGACGTGTGTCACAATCAGCTATGGCATAGGTATTTATAACCTCTTCCGGCTTACCCGCCGACGGAGCCTCGTCGCTGCATGCAAGGTGGAGAAGGAACTGGCAGATGAATTCAGACTCCTTCTCCATCAAGGCATAATCGACCGTCTCCGGAGTATCCCGCGGAGTATTGTAAGCCGGATACAGGCCGGTGGAAAGCATCACGGAAGGTATCCCATAGGCCGAAAAGGCTCTGTGATCAGATGCAAACGGCTCATTCTCAGTAATATCCGGCACTGCAGGAAGTGTGCGCGAAGATGCTTGGCGCACCATTTCCGCCATCCCTTCATCACCGCAGGGGAAGGCGCAGAATCCGGTCCCGCCGCCAAGGGCGTCGAGGTTGACCATCGCATCTATCTTTCCGGAATCGGGAAACGAACGGTTCAGGAAATACCATGCCCCGGAATAAGACAGGGAAGAAGCCCCGAACGCGATGAACACCACTGAGCGGCGCAAAAGCCTGGCATTGGCGGATACCATGGCGGCCGCCCTGCACAGCATTGCAAGGCCTGAGGCATTGCCGTTCGCTCCAGGATAAAAGGCTCCCGGGGCAGAAGGCGTATCAAGCCTTGCCCCGACAACTATATACCTGTCCGCCAGCTTCTTGTCATATCCCTGCACCACTCCGTATATATTTCTCGACGTAAGCGTATCGCCACCCTCGTTCCTGATACCGAACACCTCCCCGAAATCCGATGTAAACATCTCCAGTCCTGCCTCCTTCAGCCTGCGGCGCATATATTTCGCCGCTGCGGCCTCTCCCTTCGATCCGGGGCTGCGGACACCTGAGGAGACAGACGACATGGCGCTTACGTCTTCCCTGAATACCCGCATGGTCTCGCTGTCGTCGAGGTCGGCATAACCGGAAACGAACTGCCCTCTTGCAAGAAGGCAGCAGCACAGGGCCACCGTCATTGTCAGGAACTTGCGATACATCACTTTGCTTTACGGATACATATCCCCTTCGGGCAGAACTTTTCCGCCGCAACTGATTTATATGCCTCTTTCACCTCCTCAAGGGTCATGGAAGGGGCGATGTAAACTGCGGTGAATCCGTTGCCCTGCTTCTGCAGCTTTCCCTGGTATCCGGCCTGAAGGAACTGTGACAGGAGCCTTTCAGCATTGGCGCTTTCCTGGAAAGTACCCACTATTATGCAATATGGGGCATGTTCCAGCAGTTCCCTCCGGAGGGCTTCTTCGGCCTCCTTTGCGGCCCGCCGGACGGAATCCTCCCTTGCCAGGGAATCGGCAACGGCCTTTGTCCGCGCAGCCTCGGCAGATGCTATGGCCTCCCTGTATGCGGCAATGTCAGCCGAGACAGGCCTTCCCGCCATCTTGCGCAGGGCATCGCACCCCGCCAGGCAGAGCGTCAGGCTAATGACAAATACTACAGGCAAAACGCGTTTCATAATAAATACTTTGGGACAAAGTTACATATTTCGGGGCATAATCGCTATATTCGGCTTCATGAAAAAGACATTCAAGATAGAAGGGATGGCGCCGATAGAGATTTACGGCCCCGGCAACAGGATACTGGATGAATTCTGCTCATATTTCCCCAATCTCAAAGTGGTGGCCCGCGGAGATGAACTCACGGTTGACGGAAGAGCCTCCGCCATTGAGGAATTTGCCATCAAATTCAGTGAGCTTCAGGAAGTTAAAAAACATAAGCCGGAACTCAACGCATACGACATCGAAGACCTTTTCTCCGGGCAGGACTCCCCTTCCCGTTTCAAACTGGATTCCGATGCCATAATACTCCACAACACCGAGGGTAAGCCCATCCGTGCACGCAACGCAAGGCAGCAGGAGATGGTCAGGGCCTACTTCGAGAACGACCTTATCTTTGCCACCGGTCCGGCCGGGACAGGCAAGACCTACATTGCCATAGCACTTGCTGTCAGAGCCCTGAAAAACAGGGAAATCCGCCGCATAATTCTCACACGCCCCGCCGTGGAGGCAGGCGAAAGGCTCGGATTCCTGCCCGGGGACCTGAAGGACAAACTGGATCCGTATCTGCAACCCCTTTATGACGCCCTCGGAGACATGATTCCCGCCAGGAAACTTCAGGAATTCATGACGGACGGCACAATACAGATTGCGCCTCTCGCCTATATGAGGGGCCGTACCCTGGACCGTGCCTGCGTCATACTGGATGAAGCACAGAATACCAATGCAGGGCAGCTGAAGATGTTCCTCACCAGGATGGGCGCAGACGCCAAATTCATGGTAACCGGAGACACTTCCCAGATAGACCTCCCCCGCAAAGAGGACTCTGGCCTCCTGCGGGGGATGGAACTTCTTCAGCCCATAAAGGGCATCGCCTTCATAAGGTTCACCAGCGCGGACATCGTCCGGCATCCGCTGGTGACCAAAATCGTAAAAGCCTTCGAAGAGGAATGACCTACTTCGCGGTGCCCTTCACGATGGCGTCGTATTTCTCGTAAGCCTGCTTGTATTCCTCTTTCTCGTTGCGGAAACGGAAGTAGACGTTTTTCAGATAGCCGGCAACATCTTTCTTGAGTTCGGCGTTCTTGGAAACTTCATAAGCCTTCTCGAACGGCTCAATGCAGTTGCGCAGGGTGGTTGACATCTCGCTGGCAAGAGCCATGTACTTGACGTCGTCGAGTTCCTTCTCACCCTTCTTCTGGATTTCCACGGCCTTGTTGTAATACAGGCGGCCTTCTGCATAGTAACCCCATTCGTAGGTAGGGTCTATTTCGGCGCACTTGCGATAGGCCGCGATTGCTGCGAGTTCGGAACCGAGTTTCTCATGTGCGTCACCCTCGACATAGTAAAGGGATGCATTCTTGGGCTCGTTTGTCTTGGCCTTGTCAAGCAGCACGAAGAGGGTCTTCGGATCGGCGTTGGTCTTCAGATAATGGTTGATGAGCTCAATGAGGATTCGCTGGTTGTCAGGGAATTTCGAGAATCCCTCCTCAAGATATTTCTTGCGGTTGAGCGTATCGACGGAAGCGAGCATGGCGAACACGTCTCCCTTGTCGGCATAGTATCCGATGCCGTAGCACTTCTCGAAGAAACCTTTGGCGCGCTCCTTGTCACCTGCCAGGTTGGCGGTGATTCCGGCATAGTAAACCGCGCTGGTGTCTATCTTTTCAAGCGGCTTGCGCTCCGTGACGGCGGATGCATTCTCGAAAGCCTTGCTTGCCTCGGCGTTGCGGCCCAGGTTGAAGTGGGTTATGCCTTCGTTGAAATACTTTCCTCCGATGTTGGTAAAGGCTTCGGAGACCTCCTTGGCTTTCTTGGGCTCAAGGGAGTATGCCTTGCTGTAGGCGTCGGCAGCTTTGCCGAGAAGTCCTTCTGCCACGGGACGGGTTATCTCGATAAGGGCAAGCTTCCCGTCTTTGTTGAAATAGAGGTTCTTGTCGGTGTACATCTGCTTCTCCATCCTCTGGTCGCCTATCTTTACGCGACTTGTGGAAAGAGGGACGAGCTTGCCTCCTGTCAGGAGTTTCAGTTCGTCCTTCGACGCGCCATTGTAGATGGCACCCTGGGGAGCCTCATAAGCAGCCACATAAGTCTGGCCAAGCTTGAGCCAGGTGGCAGCTTTCTCAGCCTTCTTGGGATTCTGGCTGGCGGCCTCGGCCGCTTCCATCTGTTTCTTGGCCTCTGCCACTGACTTTAGCTGGGCGCTGGCGGAAATCGCAACCGCCAGAAGAGCCACTACTGAAAGAATCTTTTTCATATCAAACAAATATTTGTTACTCAGTTGTTTCCTGTGTAGAAGGGGGCTCGGGCTCCTGCACATCATCTTCAGCAGGTACTACGGACACCGCCGCAATGGCATCGCCTTCCTTTATATTGATCAGGCGCACTCCCTGGGTTGCGCGTCCTGCCACCCTTATGTCGGACACCGCCATCCTTATGGTAAGCCCGGAACGGTTGATTATCATCAGTCCGTTGGCGTCAGTGACGTTCTTTATGGCCACCAGGCTGCCGGTCTTGTCCGTAATGTTTATGGTCTTGACGCCCTTGCTGCCACGGTGAGTAAGCCGGTACTCTTCAAAATCGGTGCGTTTCCCGTATCCATGGGCGCTTACCACCAGCACGCTGCGTTCAGCGGCGTCTTCTGCCAGGGGATCGTAGGCTATGGCTCCGACCACGGTCTGACCCTCTCCAAGATTTATGCCACGCACACCGGAGGCATTGCGTCCCATGGGCCGCACCTCCTGCTCGTCGAAACGGCAGCAGAGCCCTTCGCTTGAGGCAAGGAATATCTGGGACTTGCCGTTGGTAAGCACGGCATCGAGAAGTTCATCACCCTCGCGGATACCCACGGCATTGATTCCGTTGGCCCTCGGACGGGAATAAGCCTCAAGGGACGTCTTCTTGATTATGCCGTTCCTGGTCACAAGGACTATGAAGTTGCTGTTGATGTATTCCTCATCGCTGAGGGTCCTGACGTTGAGATATGCCTTTATCTTGTCATCCGGGATATTGAGGATGTTCTGGATGGCACGGCCCTTGGACGCCCGGGAGCCCTCGGGGATCTCATATACCTTCAGCCAGTAGCAGCGCCCGGACTGGGTGAAGAACAGCATGGTGCTGTGCATGTTGGCCACGTAGATATGGTCTATGAAGTCTTCGTCACGGGTAGTGCTTCCCTTCATGCCCACGCCTCCGCGGGCCTGCTGGCGGTACTCGGTAAGCGGCGTTCGCTTGATATAGCCGAGATGGGATATGGTGATCACTTCATCGTCGTCGGCATAGAAGTCCTCAGGGTTGAATTCATCGGCCGCGAAGGTAATCTCCGTACGGCGCCTGTCACCGTATTTCTCCTTTATCTGGAGAGTTTCGTCCTTGACGATTTCCATCTGGAGCCTCTCGCTGGCGAGTATCTCATTGCAGCGGGCGATAAACTTTTCGAGTTCATCGTATTCCGCCTGCAACTTCTCCCTTTCGAGCCCGGCCAGCTGCCTAAGACGCATCTCGACGATGGCGGAAGCCTGCACTTCGCTGAACCCGAAAGCAGCCATCAGCTCGCTCTTTGCGACATCCACGGTCTCGCTGGCACGGATTATCCGTATCACCTCGTCGATGACGTCTATGGCCTTGAGCAGGCCTTCGAGGATATGGGCGCGCTTCTGGGCCTTGTCGAGGTCGAACTTCGTGCGGCGCACCACCACTTCATGGCGGAAATCAACGAAGCACGACAGCATCTCCTTGAGACTCAGGGTCTTGGGGCGACCTTTTACGAGGGCTACGTTGTTTATTGCGAAGCTGGACTGGAGTTCTGTGTACTTGAACAGTGTATTGAGCACCACATTGGCGTTGGACCCCTGCTTGACCCTTATGATCACGCGGGTGCCTTCACGGGAACTTTCATCGTTGATATAGGTGATTCCCTCGATTTTCTTGTCCTCGACCAGCTGGCCGATCCGCTCGATCATCACCCGTTTGTTGACCATGTAGGGGATTTCGGTCACCACTATGGTCTCACGGCCGTTGTCGGCGACTTCTATGTCGGTACGGGCCCTGACGACTACTCTGCCCCGTCCGGTCTCATAAGCGTCCTTGATTCCCTGGACGCCCATGATGATACCTCCGGTCGGGAAATCCGGTCCCTTGATGAAGTGCATCAGTTCGTCCGTGGTGATATCAGGATTGTCGATATATGCGCAGATGGCGTCGCAGCATTCGGAGAGGTTGTGCGGAGCCATGTTGGTGGCCATACCGACGGCGATGCCGGAAGAACCGTTCAGAAGCAGCAGCGGTATCTTTGTGGGAAGGACGGTAGGCTCGGGAATGGTGTCGTCGAAGTTCGGCTGGAAATCTACGGTATCCTTGTCAAGGTCCGCCAGGACGGCCTCGGTCATCTTTTCGAGCTTGGCCTCCGTATATCGCATGGCGGCCACAGGGTCACCGTCAACAGAACCGAAGTTACCCTGCCCCCATACGAGCGGATAGCGCTGGTTCCAGTTCTGGGCCAGACGGGCCATGGCATCGTAAACGCTTGAGTCTCCGTGAGGATGGAACTTACCCATGACCTCGCCGACCACACGGGCCGACTTCATGGTCTTGGCCGAATAATCCAGCCCCATGCGCTCCATTCCGAACAGCACCCTGCGCTGCACAGGCTTCATACCGTCACGTGCATCAGGCAGGGCCCTTGACACAATCACCGACATCGAATAATCGATGTAGGCACTTCTCATCTCCTCATCAATGTTGACCTGCTCAATGATGCCGGTCTTCTTTATTTCTTCCTGATTTTCCATATCTGTGGCCTGAGCCATTATCCTAACTATAATAGTTTGCTAATTTACTAAATTTTCGGCAAACCGAAAACTTCTGACAGCTGCCGCATCTGCCCGTCCGTCATTCCTTCGGGTTCGAAGCCCATGTTCCTCGCCGCTATGTAAATGAGAGCGGCCTTGTTGAGCACGTCAACCTGGTCGAAGGCGGACATTATGTCGGTATCCACGGCAAACACTCCGTGCTTCTCCCACATCACCACGTCGTAGTCGTCATCGATGGCCTTGATGGTGGCCTCGGCCAGCTCCACCGATGAAGGAAGCATGTACGGGACCATGCCGAGACCGCGCGGACAGAAGGCCTTCGTCTCCGGGATCATGGACCAGAGCATACGGGTGGAAGCATCCTTCTCCATCCATTTTTTACTGTGCGTAAGCGCCACAAGCTCAATCGGATGCGTATGGAGGGACGCCCTGTATGGAGAGCCTTTTGCAAGCAGGTAGTCATGGACGGCAAGATGCGACGGAAGCTCGGATGTGGGGACAATCGGTTCATCAGCCACTATCCCGTATGACTCGCAGTCATCCAGGACCCTGATTATGGAACCGTTCTCCATCGGTTCCCTTGCAAGGTCGCGCATGCGCTTCTGGGTACCTTTGCAGTAGAACCAGCAGCCCTTCAGGTGTGGAAGGCGCTTCCCTATCTTGCGCGGGCCGTCCAGAAGCGGCATATCCATCATTCCCTCATCGACATACTCCGTAATGTTGACGGTGATATTGCCTCCGTTGCGCTCCGCCCAGCCTTTCTGCCAGAGATAGCCGGCCACTTCGGCAACCTTGTCTATCTCATCTGCCAGTTCGGTCCGGCCGTATAAGATATCGACCACACCCTCCGGGAACCCGTCGGGCCATCGGGGGGCGTCCCACGGCTCTGCTTCATGCCTGCCCCTGAAACGTCCCATAATATCAGATATTTTCCCCATAGCGTTCGGAAGTTATTTGAGAGAGAGATTTGCCGCGGGTCTCGGGAGCCCATACGGCGCCTACGACCAGCGATATCACAAGCAGCGCCACCATGCACCATGCGGCTACGGTGAAATGCTCACCGTTCTCTCCGTAAATGTAGGTGAAGGTAAGGCCCCATATAGCCGACAAGCCCCTGACTATGAAAAACATGAGGCCCTGCGCCCCGGCGCGGAACTTGGCCGGGAACAGTTCGCTGCCCCACAGGGCGTAGAAAATCTGCGACGAGCAGCCCCCGTTCATGCCCCACAGGATGGTGAACACCCACAGCCATGCTATGCTGCTCACGCCGATACCTATTATGATGAACCATGCGCTCAGTGCGAACAGCATCCCCACTATATAGAGGATGCGGTGGGAAACTTTGTCTATATGACGGGACACAACAAAGGTCGTCGCGACGACAACGACCCAACTTATGCAGCTGAGCATGTTGGCGTCCCTGTTGCTCATTCCGCCGGCCGACTCATAGATATGCGGCTGGAAGAAGCCCATCACGGATGCGACAAGGTTCCATGTAAGGTAGATCACAGCAAGGAACGCCACCGTCCTGACGGCCGTACGGTTGCTGAAAAGCAGCTTTATGTTGTCGATAAGGCCGGTCTGCTTCTGCCCGCCTTTGGCTGCCTCGAACTCGGAGCTTTCCTGAAGCTTGCGCTGAAGGGTCCAGGCGATGAAAGCCACTATGAAAAGCGACAGGAACACTATCCTGGAACTGAATACATTGACCGCCTCGGGGCTCATCGCGGCACCTCCGAAAATGTGGGCGACCTTCTGCACGAGACCGAACAGCAGTCCGTCGGGAGCCAGCAACATGCCGAGAAGCAGGATGCACATCGGACCGAAGCCCCAGGACATCTGGGATATGCAGATATTGCGGCCACGGTTGCCCACTTCGGAACTTTCGGAAATATATGTCCAGGAAGCGGGAACCCCGACGCCCACGGATATGCCCGTTATCAGGAATCCGGCAAGGAGCATCGGGAAGTTGACGGAAAGCATCACCAGCAGCACGCCGACCATATAGACAAGCAGGTTGTAGGTGAATATGAACTTGCGTCCGTACCTGTCGGCAAGGAAGCCGCCGATGATGGCGCCGATGGCGGCACCCAGGCAGTTGGCGCTTATGAAGTTGAGCCACCCCAGATGCATTTCCGACAGACCCATGTATTTCTGCCACAGCGTAAGGCCGCTGGCACCGGCCACTATGGCGCCGGCATCGAGATAATTGGTGAGGGACACGGCTATGGTGCTCCTCAGACTACCTTTCGACATACTGTTTATCTTTTGCTGGTGACGTCTTTCTCATACTGCTCAATGCAGCCTATATAGTCCTGGCCCACGGGGACGCCGTTCTTGAAGTTGAAATAATCGAACACGGCTCCGAAAGGAAGGGTCTTCGCCTCCTCGAGAAGCGCAAGGCGCTGGAATCCGTTGCCGGCGGCCTCATACTCGCGCAGTTTCGCAAGAGGCTCCAGAAGGGCGGAAAGGATGCATTTCTGCGTAGCCCTCGTGCCTATCACATAGGCGCCTATCCGGTTGATGGATGCATCGAAATAGTCCAGGCCCACATGCGCGCGGTCCAGCCCGTCGGCCCTGACTATCTCCTTGAAGAGGTCGAGCGTCTGGTCGTTCATTATCGTCACATGGTCGGAGTCCCAGCGTACGGGGCGGCTTACGTGAAGCATCAGCTCCGGCACGAAAAGCAGCAGCGCGGGAATCTTGTCCGCCACGTTCTCGGTAGGCTCGTAGTGGCCGGTGTCGAGGGTGTACATGACCTTGCGGGTGGCACAGTAGCCCTCGAAGAAATCCATCGAGCCGACGGTATAGCTCTCAAGACCGATGCCGAAGAGTTTGGCCTCGACGCAGCTTTTCATCCCGGGAAGGTCCTCCTTGAGAATCTCATCGAGGGAAGCCGCCAGCAGCTCGCGGTAATACTTGCGGTTCACCGTGAGGTCCTTGCTGCCGTCATGCACCCAGATATTCATTATGCACGGGTCACCCTGGGCCTTGCCCATCGCATCGGCAATCCTGCGGCAGCGCTTCGTGTGCTCTATCCAGAACTCGCGTATGCCTTTATCCGGATTGGAAAGGGAAAGGTCGCCGCTCTTAGGATGGGAAAAAGAAGTGGAATTGAAGTCAAGTTTGAATCCGTTCTCCTTTGCCCAGTCGATCCAGCTCTGGAAATGAGAGGGTTCCACCTGGTCACGGTCCACGAACCGGCCGCCGAAATCACCATATATCTCATGCAGGTTGACACGGTGGTTTCCGGCCAGGAGGGTCTTTACGAACTCAAGGTCGGAACGGACTTCGTCGATATTGCGGGCCCTGCCGGGATAGTTTCCGGTAGTCTGTATTCCGCCGGTCAGGGAGCCTGCGCTCTCGAATCCGGTTACATCATCTGTCTGCCAGCAATGCAGGGAAATCTGCTGCTTTTCCAGTTTTGCCACAGCCTCGTCGGTATCCACACCTATGGCAGCATACCTTTCTTTGGCTATGCGGTAGGCCTCAAGGATCTGAGACTCTTTTACAATGCTCTTGAACATATATACATTATGATTGGTTATCCATTCGGGTTGAACACTTTCACCTCCACCGCATCTGCTATCATCCTGCGCATCTGCCAGCGGTCGTTTACCAGCCCTGCCGCACGGGCCTGCATTATCACGTTGCCGATGGCGGTTGCCTCAACCGGACCCGCGACGACCGGTATGCCCAGCCTGTCGGCCGTCCACTGGTTCAGAAGGCCGTTCGCGCTTCCGCCGCCGATGACGTGGAGTTTGTCTATGGGGAACGGGGCGAAGCCCTTCAGCATATCGAGGACCTCGGCGTACCTGTCGGCAAGGGAATGGTAGATGCAGCTGACAATCTGCGCGTCCGTGAGGGCTCCGAGGCCGGCTGCTGCGGTAATTTCGCAGACCATGTCCCCGGGCGCGGCGAACCTGGGATCGTCCGGCGCAATCCGGCCGGCAAAGTCCTTCTCAGCCTGGGCCATCGCCACAAGGGCGGGATAGCCATAATCCTTTCCCTCAGCCTTCCACACGGCTCTGCACTGTTCCAGAAGCCACATACCGGTTATGTTCTTGAGGAAACGGGTGGTGCCGTCGATGCCGCCCTCATTGGTGAAGTTAAACTCCCTGGCACGGGAAGTCATTATGGGAGAGGGGGTTTCGATACCCATAAGGCTCCATGTGCCGCTGGAAAGATATGCAAAGTTGGCATCTGCGGCCGGTACTGCCGCGACTGCGGAAGCCGTATCGTGCCCTGCCACCGCCACGACCGGGATTTCCCCTATTCCGGTAGCGTCGGCTATCTCTTTGCGCAGCGTCCCGACCGTGAACCCGGGATCGGCTACCGGGAGGAATTTGCCTGCGTCGATTCCGAGCCTGTCCATGATGCCGCCTGCGAACTGCCGCGAACGCTGGTCCATCATCCCGGAAGTGGAGGCGTCCGTATATTCACAGACCATCTTCCCCGTAAGCATGTATGACAGCAGGTCAGGCATGAACAGTATCCTGCCTGCAGCCTCCAGGGGCGAGAACCCTTCCTCCTTCTGGGCATACAGCTGGAAAATGGTATTGAAGTCCATCACCTGGATGCCTGTGACGCCGTAAAGTTCATCGGACGGAACCTTTTCAAAGACCCTGGAGGGAACGCCCGAGGTATATGGATCCCTGTACGCCCTCGGGAGGGACAGGACGGTACCGTCGGCTCCGATAAAGCCGAAATCAACGCCCCAGGTATCTATGCCTATGGAGTCGGGCCTTATCCCCTTCCCCGCCAGGTCAGAAAGGCAGGCCAGGAAATGCCCGTATATCGAAAAGACATTCCAGTAATACTTACCGCCCGCCTCCATGATGGAGTTGGGGAAACGGTACACTTCCTCCGTCGAGAATTTTCCCTGTGAGAATCTGGCCAGGACGGCCCTTCCGGAAGTCGCGCCGCAGTCAAATGCGAGAAAAACCTTATCGTTTGTCATATCGTTCAAAGTTAATAAAAACCGTTCTTATTTCCGATAGTTATTTTGTAAAAATCGAGGTATTTATTATTTTTGGAAACGTGGCCGGGAAAGACACCTATACCAGCATCCTGGCCCCGTCGGAGGGCCTGTACAAGGAGAGCGGCAGCAGATTCATCGCATATGCGCTCCCGGTGTCTTCCGTTTCCGAGGCCAAGTCGGCCGTCGACTCCATCCGCAAGGAACATTTCAGCGCACGGCACTGCTGTTTCGCATACCGCATCGGACATGACGGTGCCATCTGGAGGGCGAATGATGACGGAGAACCGTCAGGAACCGCCGGCAGGCCCATCCTCGGGCAGATAGACGCCCGTGGACTGAGCGACGTGCTGGTAGTTGTGGTACGGTACTTCGGAGGGGTGAAACTTGGCGTTCCCGGGCTTATACGGGCCTACAGGGCAGCCACATCCGACGCCCTCGACAAAGTTCCCCCGATGACAAAGACAGCCTCCGAACCGTTCAGGATATCCTTCCCCTATCCGGTAATGAACGACGTGATGAAACTCCTCAAGGATTCCGCCCTTACGGTAAGGGAACGGGACTTCTCCGACGGATGCCGCATCGATGTGGACATTCCCCTGTCGCTGCGGGAGGAGACCGCCCGCAAAGCAGCGATGATAGAAGGATGTTCGATAATATCAATCAAAACAATTAATAATCAGCAATATGCCAAAGAATCTGATTTCCGTGAGGGATTTTTCGAAGGATGAAATCCTGAAGATACTGGACGCGGCCGGAAAGTTCGAAAAGGAAGGCCAGCGGCCGCTGCTCGAGGGCAAGGTGGTGGCCGTACTGTTCTTCGAGCCTTCCACCAGGACGAGGCTGTCCTTTGAAGCAGCCGTCAACCGCCTGGGCGCCAGGGTAATAGGTTTTCCGGATGCTTCCAACACATCCGTCAGCAAGGGCGAGACGCTCGAAGACACCATTAGGATAGTCTCCGGATATGCCGACCTCATCGTGATGAGGCACCCGATGGAGGGAGCCGCCGCCGTGGCGGCCTCGGTCTCCCCCGTACCTATCGTGAACGCGGGAGACGGCGCAAACCAGCACCCTACGCAGACGCTCCTGGACCTGTATGCCATAAGACAGACTCAGGGGGCCCTTGACAACCTGACCGTCAATATGGTGGGCGACCTCAAATACGGCCGGACCGTGCATTCTCTCACCGAGGCGATGTCCGATTTCGGGGCAAACTTCATATTCACGTCTCCCGAAGAACTCCGCATGCCTCGGAAATATCTGGATTTCCTCTCATCGAAAGGCATCCCGTACACCGAGACCGACAGGATGGAAGACCACCTGCGCGACTGCGACATCCTCTATATGACAAGGATACAGCAGGAGCGTTTCCCTACAAGGGCCGATTACGAGAAAGTGAAAGACGTGTACGAACTTACGGCCGCGATGCTGGACGGCGTGAAACCGGGCATGAAGATACTCCATCCGCTTCCCAGGGTAACCGAAATCAGCACCGACGTGGACGATACTCCCTATGCCTATTATTTCCGTCAGGCAAGGGGCGGAATGTATGTCAGGATGGCCGTCCTTTCTTATTTGCTCGGAGTGCTGTAATCTATTGGAAATATTCAAAAGTGGGCATATCTTTGCCTAAATTTTAACCGTTTTAAACTTTTTAATTAAAATATGAAAAAGGTTCACGTATTCAACGCAGGTCCCTGCGTACTCCCTCAGGTGGCGATCGACAATGCAATCGCCGCTCTCAAAGATTTTGCCGGTACCGGCATTTCCGTCATTTCCGTATCCCACCGGACGAAGGAGTGGGAGAATGTGATGAATGAGTGCCGCGCCCTCTGGAAAGAGCTGCTCAACATTCCCGACACACATGAGGTCGTGTTCCTCGGCGGCGGCGCAAGCCTCCAGTTCCTCTATGTGGCCATGAACTTCCTCGAGAAGAAAGCCGCATACCTCGACACCGGCGTATGGGCCCACAAGGCTCTCAAAGAGGCCCAGGGAATCGGCGAAGCTTATGCCATCGCCTGCTCCAAGGATGAGAACTACACCTACATCCCCAAGGGCTATGAAATCCCCAAGGACATAGATTACCTGCACATCACCACCAACAATACCATCTACGGCACCGAAATCCACGAGGACTATGACTGCCCCGTTCCCCTCATCGCCGACATGTCTTCCGACATCATGTCCCGCCCTGTCGATGTCAGCAAGTATGACCTCATCTACGGCGGCGCCCAGAAGAACGTAGGCCCTGCCGGCGTCATCTTCGCAATCATCCGCAAGGATGCCCTCGGCCGCGTGAGCCGTTACATCCCCACGATGCTCGACTACCGCACCCACGTCGATAAAGAGTCCATGTTCAACACCCCTCCCGTGTTCGCGATCTATGTGATGACCGAGACCCTCAAGTGGCTGAAGAGCATCGGCGGCGTCAACGCCATCTACGAAATCAACAAGAAGAAGGCTGCCCTGCTCTACGATGAAATCGACCGCAACTCCATGTTCGTCGGCACCGCCCGCAAGGAAGACCGCTCCCTGATGAACGTATGCTTCGTAATGGCTCCCGGCAAGGAAGACCTCCAGGATGAGTTCATGGCTTTTGCCAAAGAGCGCGGAATGGTGGGCATCAAGGGTCACCGCAGCGTAGGCGGCTTCAGGGCTTCCCTGTACAACGCCTGCCCCATCGAGGATGTCGAGGCTCTCGTAGCCTGCATGAAGGAATTCGAAGCTTCTAAAAAATAATCAGCCATGAAAGTTCTTCTTGCAACCCAGAAACCATTTGCCGCAAAGGCGGTCGAAGGCATAACCGGAATCCTCACCGAAGCCGGACACGAAGTGGTGAAGCTTGAGAAATATGCCGAACAGAGCGATCTGGTGGCGGCAGTCGCCGATGTCGAAGCGATGATTATCCGCTCGGACAAAGTGACTGCGGAAGTCATCGCAGCCGCCCCCAAACTGAAAATCGTGGTGCGTGCGGGCGCCGGTTTCGACAATGTCGATCTCGCGGCTGCGACAGAGCACGGAGTAGTGGTGATGAACACTCCCGGACAGAACTCCAACGCAGTGGCAGAGCTTGCCATCGCCATGATGATTTACATGAGCCGCACCCAGTTCACTCCGGCTACCGGAAGTGAAATCCAGGGCAAGACCGTCGGCATCCAGGCATTCGGCAACGTCGGCCGTCTCGTAGGCGGAAAGGCGAAAGCCCTCGGCATGAACCTCCTCGCCCTCGATCCGTTCCTCACTCCCGAGCAGATTTCCGCAGGAGGTGCAGAACCCATAACCGATCTGGGCGAGCTCTATTCAAAGTCTGACTTCGTCTCCATCCACATCCCTGCCCTTCCTTCCACAATCAAATCTATCAATTACGAGCTTATCACAAAGATGCCCAAGGGCGCATGCCTGGTGAATACGGCCCGCAAGGAAGTCATCGACGAGGAAGGCCTCCAGAAGGCACTTGAAGACCGTCCCGACCTGAAGTACATCACCGACGTGATGCCGGACAACTACGAGACACTCAAGGAGAAATTCGGACTTCGCGTATTTGCGACTCCCAAGAAGATGGGTGCACAGACTTCCGAGGCCAACGTCAACGCCGGTCTCGCAGCCGCCCGCCAGATTGCGGACTACTTCGCCACAGGCAACACACGTTTCCAGGTAAACAAATAATTTTCAAAAAATTATGGTAAAAGTAAAACCTTTTGCTGCGGTACGCCCGCCCAAGAACCTGGTCACCGAAGTGGCCGCCCCTCCGTATGATGTCCTGAACTCGAAGGAAGCCAAGGAAATGGCCGGCGAGAAATCGCTGCTGCACATCACCAAGCCCGAGATTGATTTCGATCCCATCGCCGGCGAACACGAGCAGAAGACCTACGACAAGGCAGTGGAGAACTTCAAGGCCTGGCAGGAGAAAGGATGGCTGGTACAGGACTCGAAGCCTTGCTACTACGTGTACGCCCAGACCATGGACGGCAGGACACAGTACGGCCTCGTACTCTGCGCCCACACCGACGACTATGCGAACGGCCTCATCAAGAAGCATGAACTCACCCGCAAGGACAAGGAAGACGACCGCATGGTGCACGTCCTTATCCAGAGCGCGAACATAGAGCCCGTATTCTTCGCCTACAAGGACAAGCCCGAACTCAATGAGATAGTGGCCAAGGCCTCCGCCGGTGCTCCCGAGTACGATTTCGTGGATGAGAACGGATTCGGCCACACTTTCTGGCCCATCACCGACGATGCCGTCATCGCACGCATCACCGAGATCTTCACCACCCAGGTGGACGCTTTCTATGTAGCTGACGGACACCACCGTACGGCAGCCGCAGCCCGCGTAGGAGCCGAGAAGGCATCCAATAACCCCGCCCACAACGGCACCGAGGAGTACAACTACTTCATGGCAGTCTGCTTCCCGGAGAGCCAGCTGAAGATCATCGACTACAACCGCGTCGTCAAAGACCTCAACGGCCTGAGCGAGAAGGAATTCTTCGAGGCGCTCGAAAAGGACTTCATCGTTGAATGCAAGTGCGAGTGCACGGAGCCGTACAAGCCCGGCGGACTGCACAACTTCTCGATGTATCTGGACGGCATGTGGTACAGCCTTACCGCAAAGGCCGGACGCTATGACGACAACGATCCCATCGGCGTGCTGGACGTGACCATCCTGTCGAACCTCGTCCTTGACAAGATCCTGGGAATCAAGGATCTCCGGACAGACAAGAGGATAGACTTCGTAGGCGGCATCCGCGGGCTCGGTGAGCTTGCTCGCAGGGTTGACAGCGGTGAAATGAAAGTAGCATTCGCCCTCTATCCCGTGTCGATGAAGCAGCTTACAGACATCGCAGACAGCGGCAACATCATGCCTCCCAAGACCACCTGGTTCGAGCCCAAGCTCCGCAGCGGTCTTGCGATCCACAAGTTCTGACCTTACAGTCAATCATAGTAAAAGGCTGGCCCGGGAATCCAAGGCCAGCCTTTTTCGTGGAGATGGGCGGAGTCGAACCGCCGTCCAAACAACGCCCCACCAAGCTTTCTACACGCTTATTCTTCCTTTGGTTTTCGTGCCGGTGCAAAAGCGGAAAGACGCGCTGCAGAGGCCTTATCCTCTAAATCTTGGCAGGGCGTAGAGGAGTAACCCTGTGCATCCCGTTTGGATGATACCCCAGGGCCGGAACATAACGGGCCTAAAGTCCGAGGGATACTCGTCCCGCCGCAGCCTTGGCGGCGTGGATTAAGCTAAACTGCATTGGCAAGTTTAAGCAGCGAGTGCATAGCCATTGTTGGCAACTAATTGTTTGCCTCCCGAGATTAACGGGCAGAGAGGCCGCGCCCGGCGTGCTTACCTGACGGAATCGATGCTGTCAAAACCAAGAACATCCCCGTCATAGCGTCCGGCCAAAGGCCTTACGCGCTGCAAATATAGGCATTTTACGGAAAATCAAGCCATATCACCGAGTTCGTCCGCAGTCCATGACGGGAACCACCCGGAAAGCTTCTTCTGCGCCTTCTCCTTTATTTCGGGAGTTATATGGCTGATTACATATAACACCGCCGCTGCCAGGACCCCGTAGTCATCCGCTATGCCGCCGGGGAAGAAGTCAGGCAACAAGTCCACCGGACATATAAAATAGCCGAGGGCCCCTATGATAACCATTCGGTATTTCTTCGGGACGGCCGGATCCGACAAGGCATAGAACAGCAGCAGGGCATAATATACGGTCTTTATTCCGGCCTTGCGTGCAAATTTCGAGATTTTCGTCCAGAGCTTGGGCTCGGAGTAATGCTTCTCGTACTTTATGAGACCTTTCTCGTCCATGTCAAATAATCAGCATCGCATCGCCGTAGGGGCCGAAACGGAAACCTTCCTCCATGGCCAGCTTGTAGGCATTCATTACATTCTCATAGCCTCCGAATGCCGAAACTGACATCAGCATCGTGGAAAGCGGCAGATGGAAGTTGGAAACCATTGCATCCGGTACGGAGAAATTGTAAGGCGGGAAAATGAATTTGTTGGTCCAGCCGTCATACGGGTTCACCTCGCCGTTGGTGGTGACATAAGTCTCAAGTCCCCTCACCACGGTAACCCCGACTGCGAGCACCTTGTGCCCTGATTTTTTGGTACGGTTGATGATATCGGCAGCTTCCTGGGGGATAATCAGCCTTTCGGAATCCATCTTGTGCTTGGAAAGGTCTTCGACATCCACCTTACGGAAATGCCCGATACCCATGTGGACGGTGATGAAGGTCTTGTTTATATCCTTGAGGATCATACGGTTGAAGAGCTCACGGCTGAAGTGGGCGCCTGCAGCGGGAGCAGCCACTGCGCCTTCCTTGTCGGCGAAGATGGTCTGGTAATTGACGGCATCCTCCTCTGTCACTTCCGACTTCACCCACTTGGGAACCGGGGTCTTGCCGAGGGAGAAAAGCGCATCCTTGAACTCCTCGTAACTTCCGTCAAACAGGAACCTGAGGGTACGGCCACGGGAGGTGGTATTGTCTATCACTTCCGCCACAAGGCTCTCATCCTCACCGAAATAAAGTTTGTTACCGATACGGATTTTCCTCGCCGGATCCACTATGACATCCCAGAGGCGCTGCTCGCGGTTGAGTTCGCGAAGGAGGAACACCTCGATCTCGGCACCGGTCTTTTCCTTGTTGCCTGAGAGCATCGCAGGAAATACCTTGGTGTCATTGAGCACGAATGTATCGCCTTTCTCGAAATAATCTATTATGTTCTTGAAGAGGATAGGCCTGGTCTGCCCGGTCTTTTCATCCGTTTTTGTGATTTCGATTTCACCTGTATCCTTGTGAAGGACCATGAGGCGGCACTCGTCACGCCAGCGTGCCGGTTCCGAGGCAATCTGCTCTTTGGTAATGGGGAATTGGAACTGGGACAGTTTCATACTTCAAGTTTTGCAAACCTAAACTAAAAAAATAGTACCTGTCGTAATTCCGGCAGATACTATTATATACGGAAATTCCGGAAAAAAGTTTCAGAAGCAGATTCTCGGAACAGCTTCTCAGTCATCTATGGTTATCTGGCCGACGTAGAGTCCCCAGCATCCGTCCTGGACTATGGGTATCTGCTCACCGTCAAGATTGGCAGCATACTCCATCTTTTCGAGGAAAGTATGGGAATGGCCGCCTACCACAAGGTCGATATCCCTTGTTGCCGCTACCAGCTGGGGATCGGTAAATTCGCTGTCGTCATACCCGATATGGGTAAGGGCAATGACTAGGTCGCATTTCTGCTCGTATTTGAGCCAGGTCGCCCACTTCTGGGCCGACTGGACATCGTCGAACTTCGGAAGCCGGTCGGATATGGTCCTGTCAACCACACGGGTTATATCCGTAAGCAGCCCGAAAATACCTATCTTGTATCCTCCCCTTTCGATTATGGTATAAGGCTTTACGTATTCTCCGAGCGGAAAGGAGGAGAAGTCATAGTTGGCACATACGACCGGGCAGTCCAGACTGGACAGCCTGCGCGTCAGGTCTTCTATGCCATTGTCGAATTCGTGGTTGCCGAGGGTCACGGCATCATACTTCAGGGCATTGAGCGCCTGGATTTCAAGGTCTCCGCCCAGCTCGGAGAAATATGTGGTACCCTGGCTGAAATCACCGGCATGAAGCAGGAGCACATGGCCGGCGTCTTCCGCTTTCCGAACGCTGTCTATATAGGCAGCCCTCTCGATGATGCCGCCCTGGCCGGACTGCTCTCCGGCACGGAGGGGGTCGAAATGGCTGTGCGTATCATTGAGATGTATGATTACCAGGTGCTTGCGCTGATTGCATGAGACAAGAGCCAGAAGCGCCAGCACAATGGGGAACATGTATTTCAGTTTCATAGTATAGTCACCCTCCCGTCTGTATGATATTCAAGCGGCTTGCCCTCTGCGGTGAGTTTACGTACCGCAGGCAGGACCACGTCAATTATATATTCGTCAAATATTTCCAGTTCAACGGCATTGCGTGCAAGTGACAGGCCGTCACCCCCGTTGAGCAGGAAAGATATTGTACAGAGGCCATAAACCTTGTTGTCAGATATGGGTTTGCCGTCAATCAGCGCAGATACCAGTTTTCCGTCCTTTGCCACGCACTTCATCCCGCCGATAATCTGGAACCGGTCGGCTGCCATACCCTCGAGCACTTTGCGCAAATCCTTGCCCTTCAGACGGATGTAGCACAGATTATTCTTGAACGGGAACATCGACAGGATGTCGTCGAGAAGTACGTCACCCTGGGGCATGTCAACCCTTATTCCGCCGAAGTTTGTGATACCAACATCCACCTGGCGGCCCTTGCTGCGGCATGCATCCATCAGCACGTCGATGAACCAGTCCGACAGTTCGCATTCGGGAGCGTTTCTCTCCATGGCCCGGGGCGCGTAGGCAATCACCTCCTTCACGCGCGCCATGTCGTCCTGGACGCCCGTAAGCATCGCGGCCACGCCTGGAGTTACGCCACCCTTGAACCTCTTTCCGGAAGGAGCGATATAGATGTTCCCCCTTACAGTTCCGAGGGCCTCAGTGACATTGTTTGCGCCCGGTGCCGTCACCCCGGTACGCGACCCGTCCATCAGGGTTCTCTTCCATGAGTAAGTCCTCGCCTGCGAGCCGAGACTGAGGGCGGCAAGGATACACACAAAGAGTTGATACTTAATAAATTTCATATATGATTAATTCTGTTTGAACCACTTCCATAAATCTGCGAACCCGCGTTTCTTGCCGAATGAAAGTATTCCGTTCCGATAGATGCGTGCCGAAGCCCAGGCGAAAAGTACAATCGTGGCGACAAGAATGGCTATGGACAGTACAAGGTCGGTCACAGGTACGGAAAGCGGCAGTCTTGCCAGCATCACTATGGGAGACGTGAACGGAATCATGGAGGACCAGAACACCACTCCGCTGTCCGGTGATTTGAAAGCGTAAATAGCTATAAGGAAACCTATTACGAGTGGAATCGTGAGCGGAATCTGAAGCTGCTGGGTGTCGGCCTCGTTCTCGGCGGCAGACCCTATTGCGGCGAACATGGATGCATACAGCAGGTATCCGAGGATGAAATACACGGCGAACATGCTGAGTATCAGCCCGTAATTGAGCGAGGACAGGGTGGAGAGCACTGCCTGCAGATCCCCTGTGGCGGAAGGGATTTCGCTTCCTGCCATCTGCATGGAGCCTTCTGCCATCTGCATGCTGCCCGCCGCCTCAGCAGAAGATGCGAGCATATCGGGGAACGCGGCACCGGCGACCCCAACGATAGCCCCTATCAGGACAATCCAGAGGAAGAACTGCGTAAGGGCGACCAGGGCGACTCCGATGATCTTTCCAGCCATAAGTTCAACCGGCCTTACGGAAGAAACCAACACTTCAACCACCCTGGAAGCTTTTTCCTCTATGACCGATGACATCACCATCGCCCCGAACAGGGCTATGAACAGATAGATCAGCATTCCCATCAACATGGAGATAAGCATATAGACCGTCTCGGACGACAGCCGTTCGTCTCCCGACTCGTCAAGGGTGTATGTTGTGAGCGTGACATCGCTGCGCACCTTTGCCATGACCTCGGCATCTATACCGTAAACACCTATCCTATAAGCTTCTACAGCTCCGTTGACAGCCTTTTCAATCCCGGAAGAGAGTTCCATTCCGAGGGGTTTGGATGAATAGGACACTATCGAAACGGAAAGCTGTGACGAATCGAGCGGCGAAATGCAGAGGAGGGCATCCATCCCGAGCTCGGAGAGGCTGGCCTTGGCCGAATCGGCTCCCATCGACGTATAGTCCCGGAACTCTGCGCCGGAGACCAGGCTCAGGCTGTCCAGGACAATGCCGGAGTTGTCCACTACCGCCACTTTCTTGTCCTCATCCTTGAGTGCATTCATGATAAGGGCCGGAGCGAAGCACAGAAGCGCGAAGAGCAGAGGCACCACAAAGGTGACTATAAGGAAGGATTTCTTCTTGACCCTGTTAAGGTATTCGCGGGATATTATCACCCCTATTTTCTTGATATCCATAAGCTTATACTCCTTCCGTGACAAGTTTAATAAATATGTCGTTCATACGGGGCATCATCTTGCGCAGGGCCTGCACCTGCACCCCTGATGCGATGGCGCAGGAAAGGGCGTCATTGACCGGACGGCCGTCCTTTACGGCTATGACAGCCTTGCGGACCCCGTCTGCTTCCGTATCGGACACTATGTCAAATACTTCCCCCGCCTGAAGGGGTGCCTCGGACTGATAATCCATCTCGAGGGTATGGTTCCCGTAGCGGGACCTGATTTCGTTCACGCTCCCGGATATCACCGTACGGGACTGGTTGATGAGGGTTATGTCGTCGCAAAGTTCCTCCACGGATTCCATATTATGCGTGGAAAGTATTATCGTCGCGCCTTCATCCCTGAGACGGAGGATCTGGGCCCTGATGGCAGCGGCATTGACGGGATCGAACCCGGAGAACGGCTCGTCAAGGATCAGGAGCGAAGGCCTGTGCGCAACCGTGGTGATGAACTGCACCTTCTGGGCCATTCCCTTGGAGAGTTCTTCCACTTTCTTGTGCCACCATCCCTTAATCTCGAATCTCTCAAACCATTCTGAAAGGGACTGGCGCGCCTCTGAGGCCGACATTCCCCTGAGCATGGCCAGGTACATGGCCTGGTCGCCCACTTCCATCTTGCGGTACAGCCCGCGCTCTTCAGGGAGATAGCCTATCTTGCGGACATCCCCGTCGGTAATCGGGCGGTCTCCGAATAGCACCTGCCCGCTGTCCGGGAAGGTTATGCGGTTGATTATGCGGATAAGGGTGGTCTTGCCCGCCCCGTTCGGGCCCAGCAGGCCGTATATCCGGCCCTGGGGGATTTCGACCGACACATCGTCAAGGGCCCGTTTCTTTCCGAAGTCCTTGACTATGTTCTTACAAGTTATCATACATTCAATATCTTTGAAACCAATTCCTTGAGCAGTTCGGCATCTCCGGCTTCACCGGCGCCTCCGCCCTTGGACTTATAATCGTATTCAGTAAGGAGGGCTATCACCCTCATGGCTTTTGGGAGAGGATAATTGCGCACCGCCATGTCGTATTCCTTCATGAAATACGGATTGACGGACAGGACCGACGCCTTCTCCGCGTCAGACACATGCGGTGAACGCAGCAGGAGGGCTCCGTAACGCAGGATCCTGTAAAAATGGGTGAACAGCGCCCCTATTGCCGCAGGAAGGAAAAACTGTTTCGACTCGCCAAGATAGGCAGCCACGCGGAGGGCCGAAGCAGAATCCTTGAAAGAGAGCAGTTTGGTAAGTTCGAAAATACTGAACTGACGGCTTATCCCCACGTTCTTTTCGACATCCCCCACGCGCACGGTCCGTGCCCCTTCCGGCAGATTCTTAAGCATTTTATCCGTTTCCAAGGCTATTTTCCCAAGATCCGCCCCTGCATAATCCGCAAGCATCCTCACAGCTTCCGGTTCGATGGAAAGCCCGCGCGATTCATAATAGGAGGCTATCCACTTCTGCATCTGGTAGTCCTTCATCTGCGGCGAATCCAGCACCACCCCCACCTTGGAAACGGTCTTATAAAGGGATTTGCGTTTGTCAGCCGAAACGCCGTGCATAAGTATCACAAGCACAGTACTTTCCATCGGTTCGGCGCAGTATAAGGCAAGGTCCTCCAGCGTTTTCATCGCCTGGGCCTCTTTCAGTACCACGAGCCTGCGGTCAGCCATCATCGGATAGCTGCGGGCCTCTGAAGCCACCTGTCCGGCCGTGGAATCCAGGCCGAAGAATATCCTCTGGTTGAAGTCACGCTCCCCGTCCGAAAGCGCATGTGAGACGATTTCATCGCAGACGAGGTCCGGATAATACGGCTCCTCGCCCATAAGAAGATATACGGGAGCGAACCTGCCGTCCCGTATATCCGCAATAAGGGATTTACAAAGCGCGTCTATGCTTGCGGTTTCGCGTGCCACCGGAGGTGTTATCAGCCCTGGCGTTTCTCCTTGCTGCGCACGATTTTCTCCTTCATCGCATCCGCAGCATCGTTCACTGCCTCCTCGAAGGTATCGGCTGAGCGCTCTATCACCAGAGTACCTCCGGGAACGTGGGCCTGCACCTTCACGCTTTTGTTGTCGGGCTTTTCCATCAGCGCGAGGGTTACGTCCACGCTGGTGATGTTTTCATCGAACTTCTCGATTTTGGAAAGTTTTTTCTCGACGAAATCCAGGAGCTTCCTGTCGGCGTCGAATTTGACTGACTGAATTGAAAGATCCATAACTATTGCCTTTTGGCCCTTGGATGGGCGCTGTTGTACACATTTTTCAGCTTTTCCACCGAGTTGTGCGTATAAACCTGGGTGGCAGCCAGCGAAGAGTGGCCGAGCATCTCCTTGATAGAATTCAACCGGGCACCTTCGTCAAGCAACTGCGTGGCAAGCGTATGGCGGAGCACGTGGGGAGACTTCCTGCCCGTAATGCCGGAGGCTCCGAGTTCCTTCTTAACCACCCTGTCCACCGCAACCGGGTAAATGGGAGCACCCTTTGAGGTTATGAACAGCGGGGCCGAAGGATCCGCGGCTTCATGCCCGAACAGCTTGACCGTCGTATCCAAATATAATGAAATTTCGGGGAATATTTCCGCCGCAAGCGGAATTTCCCTTGTTTTGTCTCCCTTGCCGGTAACCCTTATGACGTTTCTGGCGCAATCGACAGCCCCGACCGTAAGGGAGACAAGCTCGGAACGGCGGATTCCGGTCTTATATAAGAGATTGATGATAAGTCTGTTCCTTATGGCTTCCCACCTCCTGGCGGAGACTTCGTCGTCACCGGTGACCAGCATACCGGCATCTTCATCCGCCAGGTATGCGGTGTCCTGCAGATAATGTTCCATCGAGGATTTCCTGTAAAATTCCGGAAGACGGGCGGGCTGACGCGGCCTTGTGACAAGCCGCACCGGATTGGTCTTTATAAGGCCCTCCCTGAGCATATAACGGCTGAACCCGCTCAGTACCGAAAGATGAAGGTTGACCGTACGGGGCGAAAACGCCTTGTCATCCAGGAGATATACTTCGTAATTGCGTATGTTTTCCGGCACCAGGGCCTGTGCGGAAGAGCCTCCGGCAAATACGGAATAGGACATGAACTCCTCAAGCACAGAAGAATAAATCTCGCAAGTCCGCTCCGAATAACGCCTTACTCCGCGGACATAATCCAGATATTTGCGGACATTGTCCATAGGCTATGCCTCGGTAAGCCCGAGCGAGGGGGCGTATTTCCTCATGAGAGCATCGGCCGCCTCGAACGTATTGGGGATCACACCGTCAAGGATGGCATTCTTGATATACTCCTTGATAACCCCGATATTGCTGCCGGGACCGATGCCATAGACCTGCATCACATACTCCCCGGTGATGGGATTCTTGAAATTGCGTATCTCGTCCTTGGCCTCCACCTCGGTCATCTTCTGCCTGACAAGTTCGAAGTTGCGCCTGAGCCTTTCAACCTTGGCGGCGTTCTTGGAAGTTATATCTGCATTGCAGAGCAGCATAAGGGCATCTATGTCATTGCCTGCATCAAACAACAGACGCCTTACCGCAGAATCGGTAACTTCCTCATCCACAAGGGCTACCGGCCTGTGATGAAGACCGACGAGCTTCTGGACGAACTTCATTTTTTCGTTCTGCGGCAGTTTCAGGGAGGCGAACACCTTCGGGATCATCCTCTCCCCGATGACTTCGTGCCCATGGAACGTCCATCCCTGCCTGGCATCGAACCGCTTGCTTGCAGGTTTGCCTATATCGTGCAGCAGCGCCGCCCAGCGAAGCCATATATCCGGTTCGCGACCCAGGGACTCCTCTTCTTCACAAAGGTTGTCAAGCACTTTGAGCGAATGAGAGAAGTTGTCCTTATGTCCCTTTCCGTCAACCGTTTCCACACCTTTGAGATTGGTAAGCTGAGGAAGTATGTCTTCGAGTATTCCCACGGAATCGAGTATCCTGAAGCCTTCAGCCGGACGTCGGCATGCCATCATCTTGCACAGTTCATCCGAAATGCGCTCTTTCGAAAGTATTCCGATGCGGTCCTTCATCAGGCGCATGGCCTGGAGGGACTCATCCACGATACGGAACCGTGTCTGAGGCGTGGAGAGCTTGCAGACGAACCTTACGGCCCTGAACATTCTAAGAGGATCGTCGCTGTAAGTAACCTGAGGGTCCAGAGGAGTACGGATAATGCCGGCAGAGAGGTCTTTTATGCCTCCGAAAGGGTCCACGAGCGCACCGAAATCTTCCTTCTGGAGGCTGAATGCCATCGCATTAATCGTGAAATCCCTGCGCAGCTGGTCGTCTTCCAGCGTACCGTCTTCGACAATCGGCTTGCGGGAATTCCGGTTATATGATTCTTTCCTGGCTCCTACGAATTCAATTTCATCACCCTTATAGTGAAGCATGGCCGTTCCGAAATTGCGGAAGACAGCCACGGGGCATTCCCGTTTCGTCTTTTCAGATACAGCCTTTGCAACAGCCTGTGCCAGGTCTATTCCGCTGCCTTCCACGACGATATCGATATCGCTGCTATGCCTTCCAAGGAAAAAGTCCCTCACATAACCCCCTATCACAAAAGCCCTTACTCCAAGGCTTTCCGCCACCTCGGAGACTATCCCGAATGGTGGCGGCAGATCAATGAAATGGGCGTTGCCGGCTTCAAGACCAATTACCCGGACGCGTATACGGAGTGGTGGAGAAGCGCACACGCATGAAGCTTTCATAAAGCCGTTCATAAAAAGGAAAAGCGATCCCAATGAAAGCCCGGCAAAAGGCGAAAGGACTGCGCCGGGTCCGGCGACTGCTCCGCCGCGACGAGGCGCGGGATGATATGCTCATAGCGCGTCGCCTTCGCGCCCTGCGGCAGGGTCATATGTCCCTCAATCTGCCCGACAATGGTCAGGCAGTGAATGGTTCCGCGGGACGTTTTCAGCGTGGCTGAGCCGAAGTCAACCAGCGGCTTCGCAGCCGGGCTAAGTCCGTCCTCCCGCGTTTCACCGTCGTCGCGCGGCCCCTCCACGTCCCGGCTTTTACTCACTCTGACGCCTCGTAT
>ERZ842401.684-NODE-684-length-49769-cov-10.863720_pt1 | contig 49769 bp, 44 predicted proteins | sample MGYA00521270_ERZ842401 | MGnify/ENA primary metagenome ERZ842401 (study PRJEB31892, sample SAMEA3878208) | bioreactor metagenome | biome: Moose rumen | place: Sweden | collected 2011-10 | study: EMG produced TPA metagenomics assembly of the PRJEB12797 data set... | reverse complement strand
GTATAACGGGAAACGAACGTGATGCCGAGCCCATGCTTATTCCAAGCAATGTCCAAAACGGCTGGGGCATCTTAGGTGCCCTGAGCTACAATCGTCACTTCGTGGAGTATGGAAATTGAAAAAGGAGAGCAATGAAGCTCTCCTTTTTCTTATTATTAATCCAACTGATGCAGCGTGATGCTTGATGGATGGGCCTTATCGTGGTAGATGCGGATGTCCGACTTTATGAAGTCTTTCTCATCGGCCTTGGTGATGTCGATGAACTGTTGGGGATTCAGGTCGTTCAGTGGGAACCAAGTGCTCTGGATCTGCACCACCATGCGATGGCCTTTCTTGAAGCAGTGGGCAATGTCTGGCAAGGCGAAGCGCACCTGCGTGATCTTGCCTGGTTTGAAGGCCTCTGGGAACTCGAAGCTGTTGCGATAGCGCCCACGCATCACCTCACCACGTACCAGCATCTGGTAGCTGCCCATCAGGGTGGTGAGAGGCTGACCGTCATTGAAGCGTTGGGCGTAGCTCTGCGGATAGCTGAAGTCTTCTGGAAACTCATCGATGACCTTCACCACAAAGTCGGCATCAGTGGTGCTGATAGACACTAGAAGATCGGCAATGATTTCACCTGTGAAGGTGAGGTCTTCTGTCATAGGCTCGCTATAGAACGTGAGCACATCAGGGCGACGGGAGGCGAAGCGCTGATCGTGCGTCATGTACTCACGCGTCTTACCACGATTGATCTCGTCGGTATAAGGCACGGGATGGTCAGGGTCTGAGGTGTAGGCAGAGAACGACTTGCTCTGCTTAGGAGCCTGAGTAGAGAGCTTCCCGCCTTCGTGCAGGTAGATCTTGGTCTCCTTGCTATTCTTTGGAGGCCACACATCGAACTGCTTCCACTCGTCTGCACCAGTAATGTACATCTTGATGTGATTGTCGAGATCGGGCTTTGGCCCTTCACCGTTGAGGTAATACTGGAAGAATCGGAACTCCACATCGTTGAGGTAGTATTCGGAGGTGTTGGCTCCAAAGTAGATGTCGCCAAGGTGATTGCCACGATCACGTTCCCAAGCACCATGGAACCAAGGTCCCATGATGAGCTGTGTCTGCGTCTGAGGGCTGAGGGCCTTAAGCGACTTGTAGGTGCCCCAAGTGCCATAGCAGTCCTCTGCATCGAACAGTCCGCCCACCACCAGAACGGCAGGCTTCACATCATGCAAGTGTGGACGAGGATCGCGTGCTTGCCAGAATGCATCGTAGTTGGGATGTGCCATGAGGTCTTTCCAGAACTTGATGCTGTCGCCTACCAGTTCGGTCAGGTTCTTGTTGGTCTTCTGCCGTAGGAAGAAGGAATATTCGTCATCTTGGAAGAAAGGCTTCATGCGTGTCTGCGTCTTGGTGGGAACAGGACGTGGACGACCGAACGACTGTGCCACGAAGCCTAACATATCGGTAATCATGAGTACACCGTGGTGGTGGTAGTCATCGCCCATCCACCAGTCGGTGACAGGTGCCTGAGGCGCTACAGCCTTGATGGCAGGATGTCCGCTCAGTGCGGCCATGGTGGCATAGAACCCCGGGTAGCTTGTGCCCAGCACACCAATATTGCCATTGGTCTTTACGTTGTTGACTATCCATTCGGCAGTATCGTAAGTGTCGCTGGCCTCATCGATGTCTTGGTTGCTCTGCTTGTTTTCAATGTATGGACGCACGTCTTCAAACTCGCCCTCGCTCATCCAGCGCCCACGTACATCTTGCAGCACGATGACGTATTTCTCACGGGCATAGTTGCGAAGCTTTCCCCAGAGCGTAGAGGAGTAGCCTTCACCGTATGGAGAGGCCTGATAGGGAGTGCGTGACATCATGATAGGGGTGAGCTTGCCCGCATTGATGGGCTCATAGATAGCGGTGAAGATTTTCACGCCATCACGCATAGGTATCATCACTTCACGCTTGGTGTAGTTTCGTTCCACCCATTCGCGGGTGATGTCTTGGGCGCTGAGGCTCAGAGTTATGAGCATCAGGCAGAGCGTTACAAATGTCTTTCTCATCATTGTGGTTCTATAGTTGATTAATGGCTACAAAAATAGCAGTTTATTTGTAAAGAGCCAAAGGAGTGGAAAAGAAAAAGCGGCAAGTGAGCGGTCTCGCTTGTCGCCTTCTGTCGGAAAGAGGCGACTCGAACGCCCGACCCCTACGTCCCGAACGTAGTGCGCTACCAACTGCGCTACTTTCCGATGCCTGCTTGAGGCGTGTGGTGTCACCAGGAATCGAACCGGGGACACAAGGATTTTCAGTCCTTTGCTCTACCAACTGAGCTATGACACCAAACTTTTGCGGGTGCGAAGGTAGTGCAATCTGAGCGAAAAAGCAAAATATTTGCCTTTTTTCTTCAATCCATGCAAGGTTTTACGTAAATTTGCATTTAGTAAGGCAAATGCTAATTTAATATTTCCGACTATGAAACGAAATGTGTTTTGCTATATGCTGACCATGCTGGTTGGCTTGATGCTGGCAACGGCTTCTCAGGCACAGGTTGCCCTGCAAGTGCGTGCGGGTGTGGGTATGTCTAAACTCCAAGGGCTTTCGCTTATGGAGAACCGCCTATCTTATAAGGTGGGACTGACAGTGGATATCCCCGTCGCCAGACAGTGGGCGGTGCAGCCAGCCCTGTACTTCGTGCAGAAAGGCTCTAACTTCAAGGGGGATTATGGCAATGAGCAGATAGTGCCAGTGACTTTGGATAACCGCCTGAGCTACTTCGAACTTCCTGTCTATGCTGCCTTTAAGATCAATCTGGGGCAAGACTCGCAAGTGGCGCTGAAGGCTGGTCCTTATGTGGCTTGGGGCATAGTAGGCAAGGCGCATGTCAGCTCTGACGATATGGATTTCCATCGCACCTTCGTGGGCGAGCTCTTCACAGATGGTTGCACCTATGATAACATCACCCTGCTGAGAACCAAGTCAGGCACCACCTACAAGGCTGGGGCTGATGCCTATAAGAATCTGGATGCAGGTGTGGCTTTTGGCGCAGATTTCAAATACCAGCACTACCTCATTGGCGCTGATTGCTCATGGGGCTTGTTGCCTGCCTGCGATGGGTTGTTCGACAATGTGGCACTCGAAGGCGACCTGAAGAACTTCTCTGTGCATCTCACTCTGGGTTATCAATTCTAATCTTCTGTCTTTATGAGCATACAACTGGGTAAATACAACCAACTGGCAGTGGTGAAGTTCGTGGATTTCGGACTTTACTTGGATGGGGGCGATGATGGGGAGATCTTGCTTCCTAAGCGATACATCCCTGAAGGCACCAAGGAGGGCGACCTGCTGAACGTGTTCCTCTATCTGGACAACGAGGAGCGACTGGTGGCTACCACGCAGACGCCATTGATACAAGTGGGTGAGTTCGGCTATCTAGAAGTCAGTTGGGTAAATCAGTATGGTGCATTCTTGAATTGGGGCCTGATGAAAGACCTCTTCGTGCCTTTCCGTGAGCAGAAGATGCGCATGGTGCAGGGGAAGAGCTACATCGTGTATTGCTATCAAGACGAGGAGAGCTTCCGCCTCATGGCCTCTGCCAAGGTGGATAAGTTCCTTTCTAAAGAACGCCCCACTTATGAGGCAGATGAGCAGGTGAATATCCTGATTTGGCAGAAGACGGAGCTTGGCTTCAAGGCCATCGTGGAGAATAAGTATGCAGCCATGCTCTACGACAGCGAAATTTTCCAACCCCTCCATACGGGCATGCGGCTCAAGGCTTTCGTGAAGCAGGTGCGTGAGGATGGCAAGATAGACTTGATTCTCCAGAAGGCTGGCCCTCGCAAGGTGGACGACTTTGCAGAGACGCTGCTACACTATATCCGCGACCATAAGGGTTTCACGTCCTTCAACGACAAGAGCGATGCCGAGGAAATCTACCAGACCTTCGGTGTGAGCAAGAAGACCTTCAAGAAGGCCGTAGGAGAGCTTTATAAGATGAGGCTGATCAGCCTTCAGCCAGACGGTATTTCATTGAACATTAAACATTAAACGTTAAACATTAAACATTACGGCTTTGCCGTTTCCATCCGGATGGAATCATCCTGCATAGCTAATGTTTAACGTTTAATGTATAATGTTTAACGTTCAATCGATTTCCTCTCCTTTGTAAAAGTCCAAGATCTTCGTGCGGAAGAGATACTCATACTTCGCTTGAAGCTCATCACTTTGGGCTTTCATCAGGTTTTGCTTTGCTTCGTTATAAGCCACAGCTGTGGCTGTGCCATTCTCATACTTCTTGCTGGTAAGTTCGAAGGAGGCAAGGCTGGCTTCTGTGGCAGCCTCGCTGCTCAGATACTTGCTTTCTGCAGCGGTGGCATTGTACCACGCCTGTTGGATTTCCTTATAGAGCGACTTCTTGGTATTCTCCAACTGCAAGGCGTAGCTCTCGCGTTTTAGGCGGGCCGTGCGTACACGGTTGCGTGTCGCAAAGCGATTGAAGATAGGTATGTTCAGGCTCAGGCCGATGTACTTGCTGAAGTTGTCGCCCATCTGCTGCCCAAAGGTGCGATTCAGGGTGGAGTAGTAGCTGGTGCCCAGACTGCCGTTGAAATTCAGCGACGGATAGAGGGCACTCTGCGCTACCTTGATGCTATGCGCACTGCCTTCCAGACGTGCCTGAGCAGCCTGAATAGCAGGCTTGCTCATCAGTGCAGTGGCGAAAATCTCATCGGGTGGGGTGAGAGTTTTCAGACTGAACATCTGCTCTGGATCTGCCACCTCAAACCCTTCTGGCGTCTCCAACTCTATCAGCTGGGTGAGGTCGAGCACGGAGAGACGATAGTTATTGTTGCACTGCACCACATTCAGGTCGTCTTGCGCCACTCTCGACTTAGCCTCTGCCACTTCTGCAGCAGAAGCTTTGCCCAGACGCTCCAAAGTCTCGATGCGTTCCAATTGCTCCATGCTGAGTGCCGCCTGTCCTTGAGCCACTTGCAGAAGTTCCTTATTAAACAGTGCCTGCAGGTAAGCTGAGGCAATGTTGATGGCCAGGTCCTCCTTTGCTTTCTGCAAGTCGGCGATGGCTGCTTTCAGGTTCAGCTTAGTCAATGCCTGCTGGTTGGGCAGCTCGAAACCTGTGAACAGCGGGATGCTGGTGCTGAGGCTCATGTTGGTGCCACGACTGCTGGCATCTACATACTTGGTGGTATAGTCGCCCGTATCCTCATCTTTCACAGCAGTCTGTGTACGTCCCCAGTTGAAACTCTGGTTGCCACTGGCATTCAGATTAGGCAGGCGTGCCCACTTAGCCGTATTGGCTTCTACCTCGCTCTGGGCAGCCCTGTTTTCTGCCTGCAAGATATCCACATTGTGTGCAGTGGCAAAGTCTATGCAGTCACGCAGGGTCCAGCGCTGCTGGGCGCTGGCTTGCAGCCCCAGTGCGATGATGGCTGATAGTATGATGGTCTTTTTCATTGTCTTACTCTTCGTTAATTTCCAAACCTCTGACTTGTTCATTTTCGCTAATGCCACTCTTGATGGCAATCTTGATGCCGTCGCTCATACCCACTTCCACTTGCTGGCGGCGGAACTCCTGGGGCTTACCTGCAGCCGTGAGCACATAGACGAAGGTGGTGTCTCCGCTGAATTCGATGGCACTCTCTGGCACTGCCAGCACGTTTTCAGCACGCTCCAGCACGATCTCAGCATTGGCAGAATAGCCAGAGCGAATCTTCACATCCTCTGGAGCCTTGACAGCCGCCTTGATTTCGAACTGATTGGCACCGTTCTCCTCCGTAGCCTTAGGAGAGATATATTCTAAGGTGGCATCGAATGTGAGGTTCTGAAGGGCACCGATGGTCAGTTTCACAGGCATGCCCTCATAGACCTTACCCACCTCTGTCTCGTCAATCTTCCCACGGAAAATCAGGTCGTTCATATTCGCCACGCTGGCTATGGTGGTGCCATCATTGAAGGTGTTACTCATAATCACAGAGTTGCCCACCTTCACAGGCACGTCCAATATCAGACCGTCTATGGTAGAGCGGATAAGGGTAGAACTGAATGAAGCACTGCTCTGCGTGATGCCTTCCTTCACTATCTGAAGGTTGTCTTGAGCCGTCTGCAACTCCTCACGCGCCTGCTTTACAGAGACCTCAGCCCGTTCAAATTCCTCACGGCTGATGAGATTGTCCCTGAAAAGCTGCTCATTGCGTGCAAACTCATTCTCTGCCTGCTTGGCGTTCATCTCTGCCAATCGTACGCGACTTTCAGCCGAGTTCAGCTGTCCAAGCTCAGGAATCACCTTCACCTTGGCAATGACCTCGCCCGACTTCACCATCTCACCAGCTTCCTTGTACACTTCAGAGATGATGCCTGATATCTGTGGCTTGATCAAGATCTCATCACGAGGCTCCACCTTGCCCGTAGCCACAGTAGTCTTCTCTAAGGTGGTACGCTCTGGGCTGAGAATCTCATACTCCGTCACCTTGGGCAGTGACTTTTGATACAGGAACACAAATGTTCCGATGAATATAATGGCGATGAGTGCCATCACTCCATACTTCACAAACTTTCTCATAAATATATAATCCTTTAATCTTTGAATCTTTGAATATTTTAATTTTTGAATTTTTTATTATTGTGCTCCGCACAATCATTCGTCTCTTATCGCATCAATAGGCTTGATGGCCATAGCTCTATAGGCAGGGGCCAATCCTGCCAAGATGCTCAGTAGTAGCAAGATGAGGCAGGTACCGACAGCCAACCAGAAAGTAACCTGGAAATCAGACTCACCTGTGGCTGTCTCTAAGATGTTGAGCAGGAATACAGCGAAGCAGATTCCCCCCATGCCTGCTACCCCTGTGAGCATGATGCTCTCCGACATAATCTGCTGCATGATGTCCAGCGGGCGTGCTCCTATGGCACGGCGTATGCCGATCTCCGTGGTACGTTCCTTCACGGTCACCATCATGATGTTGCTCACTCCGATGGCACCAGCCAAGAGGGTGCCCAAGCCAACCATCCAGATCAGGATGTCGAAACCCGTCATCAGATTGTCCACCATCTTAAAGAGCGCTTCCGTATTTATGAACATCACCGCCTGCTTGTCGTCAGGCGAGATGAGATGATTCTCCTTGACGATGCGTTCTATCTTGGGCTGCACCTCTTTCACATTTACCCCTTTCTTGACGGTGAATCCGATGAGCTGCACCGTATTTCCGAAGTTGTATAGTCGCTGCATGGTGCTGAAGGGGATGGTGACGCACTCTGGCGGCCATCCTTGCACGCTGATAGTTCCATCATCATTCGATACGCCCACAATGAGGTAATACACGCCGTCTATCTGCATATACTTGCCACAAGGATCTTCTCCCTCTGCAAAACAACGTTCATAGATGAACTTGCCTATCACACAGACCTTGCGCCCTTGAAGCACGTCCATGTCGTTGATGTATCGACCATATTTCAGCTTCGTGCTCTGTATCTTGGCGAAGTCTGGAGTCACACCCTGCAGGGTGCCATCTTCATACTTCTTATCGTCATGGATGAATGTCTTGCCCCAAAGGGAACTAGTAGCTATCACGGTCTCCAGCTCTTTCACACGCTTGAGACTCTCTACATCAGCGAGCTCCAAGTCCCAAGTGCGGCCTTTCCGAAAGCCTTTGTAGGCCACGCTTGTTTGATCAGCTGCTATGAAGCCAGCATTACTGGCAAATCCAGCCAACTGCTGCACCAGCATCTCCTTCATCCCGTGTCCGCCTCCCAGCATGAACACCAGCATGAAGATGCCCCAGAACACGCCAAAGGCAGTGAGCAGGCTTCTCGTCTTGTTCCTGCTGATGGTAAGCAGTATTTCCTCTATGTTGTCTCTGTCTATGCGCATTCGTTTGAATTATGAATTATAAATTATTTATTTACATTCTCAATTCTCAATTCTCAATTTTCAATTGTCAATCATCTTGCGTTCAGCGCCTCAATGGGCCTTACGTCTGCAGCTTTCTTGGCGGGGAAGAGTCCTGCCAGGATGCCAGCTACTATTAGTAGTGCTGTAGCCCCAATGGCAATACTCATATCCACCGTAGGGTTTATGAAGAGCGTCACTCCATTTATTCCAGCACCTTCGCCCACATCTATCGTAGCACTGCCGTATGCCTTGTCTATCCACTCCGTAGCTGCCACTCCGCATACCAGCCCGATGTAGCCAAACAGGGTGGTGATGGCGATGCTCTCTGCGACAATCAGTTTGTAGATGGAGCGTGGCTTGGCACCTAAGGCCTTACGGATGCCAAACTCATGCGTACGCTCCTTGACGGTGATGAACATGATGTTCGACACACCCACGATGCCACTCAGCAAGGTGAAGATACCGATGACCCATAGTCCGATGCGCAGCAGGTTCATCACCGTCATGCTCTGCAGATACTGCGTGAAGCGATTGCGTATATACACGGCACTCTGGTCGTCTGGGTCGAAATCATGTATGGCACTCAGCGCCTTTCTGTAATCCTTTTCAAAGGTCTCCGTGCTTTCCTCAGTGTCGAGTCCTTGGGTGGTAGTCACTATGCGGTTCAGGGAGGTTCCCTTGCCATAGATCAGCTGTAGGGTTGAGAGCGGAATATAGGCAGGACTGTTCTGGTCGTTGCCTTGGTCACTATAGATGCCCACTACCTGATAGACCACATTGCCAGCCTTGACAAACAGCCCTAACGGCTCTGTGTGTGAGGGGCTGAACAAGATCTCGGCTGTGCGCTCATGCAGCACGATGCCTTTTCGCCGTTCATTCAGATCCAGCGTATTGACAAACCTGCCTTTCCTGATTTTCAGCGCATTGATTTCCGCGTGATTGGGATAGACCCCATAGAGCGAGAGCGACAGATGCTCCTGTCCGTAGCTCAGTGTCACCCCTCCCTGATAGGCCACACCGCCTGTGCTGAGTATGTGGTCCTGAAAATCCTCCTCCGTGGTTTTCAGATCCCGATTGTCCAAGCTGATGCTTCGCCCTTCCTTGTAGCCATGATAGGCCTCTGTGGTCACCCCTGGATAGATGGTCACCACGTTCAGCGCATTGGTGTTCATGTTTGCCTGAAAGGTATGGATGATGCCATTGCCAGCACCCAGCAGCACGATGAGCATGAAGATGCCCCATGCCACAGCGAAGCCCGTCAGCGAGGTACGCAGCTTGTTGCGCTTCAGCGATGCAGCTATTTCCTGTATCAAATCTCTCATACTATCAGTCCGTCTTTGATTCTTATGATTCTGTCTGTCTGGTTGGCCACATTGATATCGTGCGTCACCACGACGATGGTCATGCCCTCCCGATGCAGCTCCTTCAGTATCTCCATCACTTCCACAGAGGTCTTGCTGTCGAGGGCTCCCGTAGGCTCATCTGCCAGTATGATCTGGGGTTTGGTGATCAGCGCACGGGCTATGGCTACACGCTGCTTCTGTCCGCCACTCATCTCGTTGGGCATGTGGTGTGCCCAGTCCTTCAGTCCCAGCTTGTCCAGATACTCCAGCGCCAAGGCATTGCGCTTGCGACGAGATACGCCTTGGTAGAAAAGAGGCAGGGCCACGTTCTCTACAGCATCCTTGAAACTGATGAGGTTGAACGACTGGAAGATAAAGCCTATCATGCGGTTGCGATATTCCGCTGCTTTGGTCTCGCTCAGCCCTTTGATCAGCTTGCCATTCAGCAGGTATTCCCCACTGTCGTAGTTGTCCAGTATGCCCAGTATATTTAATAAGGTTGATTTCCCCGACCCCGATGCTCCCATGATGGAGACAAATTCACCCTTCTCGATGTGCAGGTTGATGCCTTTCAGCACATGCAGGGGCGAACCGCTGTAGTAGGTTTTGTTGATGTCAGTCAGTTGTATCATAATCTTTTCTTTATTACATTAGACGCATGTATGTGGCATATTGTTGCAAAGATGTAGCAAAAAAATTTATTTTTCCTCTTTTATACGTTTTTTAGCAGGTAAAATTTTGATAAGTCAAAAAACTTTAAGTAATTTGTAACAGAATATGAACATTTATTTAACTAATACTATTTAATATCATGGTAACAACAAATGTAGAGAAGCCCTATGTAATGGGTATTGACATTGGCGGAACAAATTCAGTGTTTGGTATCGTTGACGCACGTGGAACCGTGCTCGCAGTAGATAAAATCAAAACTCAGAAGTATGAGAAGATAGAGGACTATGTGGAAGCTCTGACTTCTGGCATGAAGGCTCTTATCAAGGCCAACGATGCAGAGGGTAAGATCAAGGGTATCGGCGTAGGTGCTCCTAACGGCAACTACTATACTGGTACGATAGAGTTTGCTCCAAACCTTCCTTGGAAGGGCGTTATTCCATTGGCAAACCTCATTTCTGAGAAGATGGGTGTGCCTTGCGCACTGACCAACGATGCTAATGCTGCTGCCATCGGTGAAATGACCTATGGTGCAGCTCGTGGTATGAAGGACTTCATCATGATCACCCTGGGTACAGGTGTGGGTAGTGGTGTGGTTTGCAACGGTCAGCTGGTTTACGGCCACGATGGTTTCGCAGGTGAGCTGGGTCACGTGACTATCCGTCGCGACAACGGTCGTCTCTGCGGTTGCGGTCGCAAGGGCTGTCTGGAGGCATACGCTTCTGCTACAGGTGTAGCTCGCTCTGCTCGTGAGATTCTGACTTCAAGCACAGAGCCAAGTTCACTGCGTGACATTCCTGCAGAGGAAATCACCTCTCTCGATGTGTTCAACGCTGCTAAGGCTGGCGATAAGATTGCCAAGGAGATCTTCGAGTTCACTGGTAAGATCCTGGGTGAGGCCTTCGTTGACTTCATTGCCTTCACCAGCCCTGAGGCTATCGTGCTGTTTGGTGGTCTGGCACATGCCGGCGACCTGCTCTTCGATCCTATCCAGCGCACCATCGATGAGAACGTGATGCCTATCTTCAAGGGCAAGACCAAGCTGCTGATGTCAGAGCTGAAGGATGCCGATGCTGCCGTTCTGGGTGCATCTGCCCTCGGTTGGGAGATCTAAGCCATAGGTTCTCTCTAAAACGAATGAAGCCCCGATGCTGAAAAGAGCATCGGGGCTTTCTTATTTTGCATATTTGCATTACGTGTCTTTACATAATCTTGCCATTCTCTATTTCTTCTTTTAGAAAACTAAATACATAGACATCACCTTGATAATAGAGTCCAGAACGTGGATCCTCAAGTTTTGAGAATGTCTCCGAATTATAGAGCACATTCATAGCTTTCTGGATATCCCACTCATAAGTATTCATCAACCTCTCTACCAGTTCGTTTGAAAGGTATTCAACCAACAGCTTCATATCTTCCTGTTTCATACTCTCTTTAAATATTGTATGGATGAAGGGGTTGCAAAGAAATACTGAAAAGTAGGGTGAGTATAGCGCAATCTTTTTACTAATTCAGAAACGTCAATGTATTTTTCTATATATAAGCGCATCTGCACACCCACTTTATCATTGGCGATAGGACCTATGACTATGTCATAATCATGAATCTGAACACCAATGTCATTTCGTCTGTTAGAAACGACAAACTTCGCCCATTCTTCAGTGTATTCATCAAAACGTTTGATTTTGAGATTGCTTGATGAAAAAATAGCTTCATCTATCTCAAATGTAGTAATCGTCGGAGAACCTTGTGAGTTCCTGAACGTTGTGACTTCTGCCATTTTCTGAGCCTGATCTTTATCTGCACTGAGGTAAAACCCTTTGCCAAAATCCTTACCCCAATGTCCCTTGGTCAAGTCTATGGAGTCAATGAAAATGTTTGAGCCGTGATATAGTTTCATGCTAACTTCCCTCCATTTCTTTCGCAAATGGAAATTAAATCAATGACAGCCTCATCAATAGAAAAAGTATGCTCTATGTCGTAGTACTCATTTAGGAAATCGAGCCCCTTAAAGTTATGAAGGTAGCGATAGGCTTGTGAACCGCTTAGCTTAAACTTAGCAGCAAAAGCCTGAATACAACAATTGTAATAAGCAATCCTATTTTTAATTTCCCTTTGGCTCATATAAAACTTAAGTTCACATTCATTGGCAAAGATAATCTAAACTTTATTATTGACAAGCAGGAGGATATTATTTTTTTTATCAAAAGTGAAGCTGCTTTCCTTCTGCTATGCTTTCTGATACAGGCTCTTCTTGCTAAAAACAAAAGAAGCGTAGGGAAAAAGGTCGAGATACGTGAGATAAAACCCTACGATGCGTGAAGCAAAGTTTAATCACCACTGCTGATTGTACAGACAGCACTGCTGATTGAACTTTACTACGCCATTCCTCAATGTTTGTCAATACTACTTCAACACTTTATCTATAAGATGGCTGGTTTTTTACCTGATGATGTCTTTAGTTAGTCCAAAAAACAGCCCACTTCGATTTTACCCTTCACCCTTCACAATGGCGCAGAAAGTTTATGATAGTAATAGCAAAACTTTTGTGAAGGGTTGTCGTCACCTTTCACAACCCTTCACAACCCTTCACCATTTCCAACCAAAACAAGGGTTAGCAGTGTGAAAGGTGGTGAAGGGTGGTGAAGGGTCATAGGTCACCCTTCACAGTAATTAATATATGACGTTCATTGGCAATCTCTGCCGCTGTGAAGGGTGGAATCGAAGATGTGCTTTTTGGCGAGACGAAAGGACTGCTCAGTTCCTTAATTGGTAGTGAGAGGCTACTCTTCGTCTTCGTTATCAACTAATGTGATATTTCTTTTTTATATGGCATCTGGAGATGTGCCTTGTATTTCTTAATAATAATTGTGTTTTTTTTGAGAAGAAAGGTAGTTAGTCATAAGCTATTCTTCATCGGCTTCATCTACATCAACCAACTTTATTATACCAGTTAGGATGTGATCTGGGGTAATTATTGTTACATAATATGGATATTCATTGGCAGGAATAATGTCTATGGCTTTTCTGGTTTCTATAATCATTTGGGATTCTTGAAAAATGATATTATGCATATAGTTGGTAATTACAATATCTGTAACAAACAAGTTATTATATGGAACAATTATTTGTAGTTGTAGATTCTTATCTACTTGCTTTAAACTTGCATAAAAAGGAACATCACCACCATGCTGGTGTTCATGCTTCTCTCCAAAGGAATAATCTAATTTTGGCTTTTGCTTGTCTCTACGATTATTCTTTACATCATTTTGAGAGTTTTGAATATCTAAAGTAGCTATGTCTTCTAGATCTTTTGTAATATCATGGCATGATGTTACTATAGACAAAAAGAACATAAGTAATAAAAATATCTTTCCTTTCATGATTCCTTACAATAATTAATGGTGTCAACAAAGATAGATAAAAAAATAATCTCAAAAAAGGATGAGTTATAAAATCTCATCCTTTTTGAAACTATAAACAAAATATGATTTATGGGGCGACATTTAGGTAGTGCGTTGCTGTTCCAATATAAGTTGTGCCATTATAGATTCTGCATGTTAGAACAAGTGTCCCTCCTGATTGCCCAGGATTGAGGTATACACTTACGTCTGCATTTGCCCCAGTTCCAAGCCCACCAGATGGCCATAGATACCATCTATCACATTGCCCATAAAAAATACCACTCCAAATATATGTGTAAGCAGCATTTGGATATGCAGTGAGTGTTGCACCAGCATAGCCATTTGTATCTACTGTTAAATTACTTTGACCAGAGATATAAGCGGATCCAGAATTTGTTGATGCTTGAGCCATAGTTAATGCTGTATAAGCATCAAGAAGTCCATATCCAACTTGTGAATTCCAGCTACCACCGATTTTTGTTGTATTAAATGAATAGTTTGGAAGTTGTTTGTTCGCACTTTTTTGTAAGATGAAAGCCACATCTTTATATGATAAAGATGGGTTCTTCGTAAGTATCAAAGCAGCAACAGCAGATACGTGTGGAGCTGCTGCAGATGTTCCATTAAAATTAGTATAGCCGGAAGTGTTTGTAGAGGTAGTAGGAATCAATACACCTGGAGCAACGAGGTCAAGTCCTGTTCCATAGTTACTACCCCAATTAGTTTGTCCGTCAATTGACGAGGTTTTATTTTTCCTTTTTCCATCATAAGAAATAGCTCCAACTACTATAATGTCATTTTCTGAATATGTAGCAGGATAATACAAATAATTGTGGTCATCATTTCCTGAAGAGAAAACAACAACACATCCTTTCCCGTTCCGTCCATTCTTCACAGCATAATCAATAGCATCATTAAGGAGTTGGGAGTTTGTAAAATCTCCCCATGAGTTATTGATTACGTCAGCACCTTGATCAACGGCTTTTCTTATAGCACTTGCAAATACTGCTGCTTGTGATGTATTGTCCAATACATTGCTAATAGACATTGCCTTTACACAAGGGGATATTCCTGCAATACCTATAGTGTTATTTGTATATGCAGATGTAATTCCTGCAACCATGGTACCGTGAGCTTCATAGACTTGACTTGGACTGGAATTACTAAGAGCATCCCAACTAAAAGAATGCAAATTGATATCTGGGTGAGACAATTTTATTCCAGAATCAATAATTCCTACAATAATACTGCTGGAACTTGGTATTAAATTATATGCTTGGGTATATTTTATATTATAATTGGCAGAACTACTCCCATAATAGGTAGAATATGCAAGATTCCATTGGTAATCATAAAGAGAATCATTTGTATGATATCTTATCCCCATAAAAGCAGGTTCTACACCTTCAAAAAGACCGCTTTCATAGAGTTTGTTGGCAATTTCTAACGAGTTCCCTTTTGAATCTCTTGTACAGGAAACGATATACAAATTAGGAATATCTATGTACTTACCTATAATTCCGACGTTGTATTCATTGGCAATCTTTTCTAAAGTACTTATGTCACCATTATCTTTCAAAATGACGTATACGAGATTGGTTAAAGCAAGCTCATTACTCCCGACAGAATAGTAAGGGGCAGAATAGACTACTTCTTTATTAGTATAAATGTCTTTATAATTACCTTCAACTTTTAACCACTTGTGATTTTGAAATTGTTTAGCCGCATTGCCAGACAAATCTGTTCCGTCGTATTTATATGTTTTAATTGAAGATATATTGAATTCAAATTTATTACGAGATAATGAAGTGAGCAACTGATCCTCATTGGCTGCTTTGTATATAACATAGGATTTATTATTAATTCTTTTAATGGCTATTTTTTCTCCATTACACCAATAATAATCTGTGATGTATTCTTCATCTTCAGAACGGGTCATAGGAGAGTTCTCTTCTTTATCTGTATATTCTTCTAAAGAATCTTGACAAGAATGACTGATCAAGGAAAATAAAAATAGTCCTGCAATGATGCTAAAAAATCTAATACATGCTTTCATATTATCAATGAAATTAAAAGTTATTAATTAATGAGTCAGTCCTTCTGTAGCGAAACCATGCCCGTGGGATGGTCCCATTATTACAGGTTCTGCACCTGCAAATATGTGATTTTCAACCAATGCATTGGCAATACCAAGTGCATTGTCTTTTGATTGTTTTGTACATGCAATGTAATGAACATTGTAGTCACCAAAACCTGTTTTGTATCCGATATAATGTGCATCATATGCTTTTGCAACCTGTTCCACAGATTCTTTTTCTCCATTAGTCAGGACGTATATGAAACTCGTAATACAAAACTTCGCATTCCCATTTCTGTCTAAGAAATAAGGGGCAGCATAAATGATTTCTGGTATCTTTAGCACTTGCTCACAGGTGAGATTAACACCTGCCCATTCGCATTCTTCAAAGTATTTTGTTTGGTTGTTGGTCCCCTCCATTCCTTTCTCATAGATGCCAGATTTGTATACTTCATCCTCGGTGATCGTTACACCTATTTCTTTCAACTTACTTACTACGATGTCTTGATCGGAGCTAAGAAAAAGGATGTATGATTTACTATCTGTTAATGTTATGGCTTGTTTTTCGCCACTTACCCAGTAGTAAGAGGAGATGCCAGTATATGAACTATTATCAGTTCGTGTCTCATTTACTTCACTATCGCTGATAATTACTTCCGAGTCATCACTACAAGCTGCCAATGCTCCCAGCATCAGCGGCATCATAAGTAATAGTAAAAATTTCTTCATAATATAAATGTGCTAAGGTGAAACATACAGTTTATCGCTTTCTTGCAAGGGCAAAGTTAGAGGTTTCATTTGTGGAGGCCAAAAAAAGAGCGTGACAAAGTGGGATGCTTAAATGTATGATTCTCAGAGGGAATGCTTTCTTGACGCGTGACAAATGAAATTTTAGGTAGCAGATTGCTTCGCCAATTTCTCTTTCACACGCTTTTTCACCTGACGTACACCACTGAGGTCGGAATACCCCATGCCAATGGCAATGGCACGGTTGGTAAGGCCAGAATCTTGCAGGCAGAGGTAGAGCAAGTCGGTATCTGTGAGAGATGGGGAAGTCTCACGCAGCTCCTTGATATAGTCTGCAAACAGCTCAAAAACCTCGTTGTAGAGTCGTTCTCTATCGGTATGCGATAAGACGGGAAGTGGTTGCTTGCCCTCTTTCTCTGAGAGTTGGCAGAGCTTCTTGTATAGTTCACTCTGTGCAAATCGGCCTTGCGCCAGATGCAGGGTGCTGAGCCTCAGTTCGTTCAGTGCCTCTTCACGATTGCTGAGTGCCAGTTTCAGGGTGGCAACTTTGGCTTCGGCCTGGGCTGCTTGTTGCTGTGCCTCTTGTAGTTGTCTCTGCTTCTTCTCAGAATAAACCAAGTAGCAGATGGTGAGCAGACCTATGATGATGACTGCTCCGCCTATGAGAAGCAAGCGTGTCTGGCGGGCTTGTGCCTCAGCTGCCTGTACTTGTAGGCGGGTGTCGTAGTCATAGACTAACTGCTGCACATCCACGCTGCGCTCTGCGGTGTAGAGGGAATCCAGATGGTCGATATAGTTATAAAGGTGGTCGATGGCCGTTTCATAGTCGCCTTTCTGCTCTGCCAGATCGCTGAGAATTAGAGAGGTCATGAAACGCCCATCGTAGGTGGTGTCTAACGCAGCCCTCTGCATGTGCAGAGCGATAGAGTCAGGGGATGCCCCTTGCTCATCGAGCAAGGAACCAATGGTATAGTAGAAGCGCCCTTTAGGCTCGGAAGTTGGGGCTGTGGCCAGTGCTTGCTGGGCATAGACTAAGGCAGAGTCTGGCTGGCTGAACAGGTGGTGGGTGAGGGCCAAGGAGTGCAGGTAGTTGGCAGTAAGGGCTGTGTCATTGGCCAAGCGTGCATAATGCAGTGCTAATCGGTTGTAGTGATAAGCAGAATCACGTTCACCTTTCATGGCGTAGGCAGAGCCGATGTCTTTAAAGGAAAGGGCAGAATCGCGCACAGAGGTGCAATAGCTGAGTAGCTGCTGCTGTGCTTTCAGACTTTCATCGTAGTGCTTATGCTGGTAGTAGAGATCGCCAAGCAAGCCCAGTGCGATGCGCTTGGTCTCCCGCTCCTCTGGGTGCTGCTCCAAGATGAGCAAGGCTTCTTGCAGATGGCGGATGGCCTCATCGCTATGATTGACCTCATCTTCCATGCAGGCTTTGTAGAGCAAGGCCCATGCCCGATATTCACTCTGAGCAGGGTAGTGGCGCAAGGCGATGTTCAGCAGGGAGTCGTAGGGCAGCAGCGAACGGCCCGACTTATCGGCTGCACGCGTGAGAAGCAAGGCGTAGCGAGCAGCTACAGCCTCAGAATACTGTGCATGTGGCAGGGCATCGAGCCATAGGAAGGCACTGTCTGGTGCCTCATACATCATACGCTCTGCCTCACTAAAGGCAGAGGGGAATGGGGTGTGCCGACAGCCCATGAGCAATGTCAAGCACAGAGATATGGTAAATATATATGATTTCATACGCCTTGTGTGTATTTACAAGGCAAAGATACAAAGTAAAGGGCTGACGACAAAGAAAACAGCGTGACAAACACTTTTCTGGAAGTGCTGATAATCAATGATGTTCCACCAAGAAGCGTGATATTTGATTTAGGGTTTAGGGTTTAGAGTTTTAATGTTTAATGTTTAACGTTTAATGTTTAACGTTCAATACCCTTGTCTATACTTGCTCTCCTCTTTGTCCTCCAGCATATTGAGGTAGGAGGTGTAGCGACTCTGGCTGATGTAGTGCTGCTCTACAGCCTCACGTACAGCGCAGCCAGGCTCTGTGCGATGGGTGCAGTTACCATACTTACACTGGTGCGAGAACTGGAAGATCTCAGGGAAGTAGTGACCTATCTCCTCTACTTCCATGTCGAAGGTGCCAAAGCCCTTGATGCCTGGGGTGTCGATGATGTAGCCTCCGCCTGGCACCTCGTACATCTCAGAGAAGGTGGTGGTATGCATGCCCTTGTCGTGCGCTGTAGAGATGACGCCAGTGCGAGCCTTGATGTCAAGATCGGGCAGCAGGGCATTGATAAGCGTAGATTTCCCCACGCCAGAATTACCAGAGAAGAGTGTCACCTTGCCTACTAAGGCTTCGCGCACGGCCTCTATGCCTTCATTCTGAAGGGCCGAAAGCGCCAGACATTGGTAGCCAATGGTGATGTAGAGGTGCATCAGCGCCTCTAAGTAGTGATGCTCCTCTGCATCCAGCAGATCCACCTTATTAAATAATAGGATGACAGGCACACGGTAGGCTTCCGCTGTGGCCAGGAAACGGTCTATGAAAATGGTATTGGTCTCAGGATGCTTCACTGTGACCATGAGCATGCACTGATCCAGATTGGCAGCGATGATATGGCTCTGCTTTGAGAGGTTGGAGGCCTTGCGGATGATATAGTTCTTGCGATCTTCTATCTCAGAAATGAAAGCCGTGCCCTCCTGATTGCGGATGATCTGGACGTAATCGCCCACTGCCACAGGATTGGTGCTGCGAATACCCTTCAAGCGGAAATTCCCCTTCACCTTGCATTCCACAGCATCTCCCTCGTCAGTCTTTACCAAGTACCAACTGCCAGTGTTCTTAACTACAAGTCCTCTCACTGTTTTGTTTTATTGAGAGATTGAGAGATTGAGAAATGGAGAAATTGCCATCCGGATAGTTTAACATAGCGCAGCCTAATATCTCAATATCTCCATCTCTCAATATCTCCATGATTTTACACTGTCATGATCTCCTTTTCCTTCTTGGCCAGGAGCTCATCCACCTTCTTGATATACTTGTCATGCACCTTCTTCAGTTCTCCCTCACCATCCTTGCGGAAGTCCTCAGACATGCCTTCTTTTTCTGATTTCTTAAGCGCGTCAATGCCGTCACGACGGGCATTGCGGATACTAACCTTGGCATTCTCGCCCTCGCCCTTACACTGCTTGCTGAGCTGCTTGCGACGCTCCTCCGTCAATGGAGGGATGCCCAGACGGATGATCTCGCCATTGTTCTCTGGGGTGATGCCCAGGTTGGAGTCGATGATGGCCTTCTCTATCACGCGGAACATGCTCTTGTCCCAAGGCTTGATGGCGATGGTACGCGCATCAGGGGTAGTCACAGCAGCACAGTTGTTGATAGGAACCATAGCTCCGTAGTTGTCCACACGAATACCGTCGAGCAGGCGCACGTCAGCCTTGCCTGCGCGGATATGAGTCAATGTGTCTTCCAAATAGAGGATGGCCATATCCATCTGCTCAGACACTTCATTCACGATAGTCTTTACGTCTTTCATAAAGGTATGTTTTTATGGTTAATTTTCAATTCTTCATTCTTCATTTCTCAAGGGTGTACCACAGTCCCTATGTCTTCACCACTAAGCACTTTCTTCAGGTTGCCCACCACATCCATGTTGAACACGATGATAGGCAGATCGTTGTCCTTGCACATGCAGATGGCAGACAGATCCATCACCTTCAAATTGCGTGCCAGAACCTCGTCGTAGGTGATCTCAGAGAACTTCGTGGCAGTTGGGTCTTTCTCAGGATCGGCTGTATAGACACCATCCACGCGCGTACCCTTCAGCATCACATCGGCTTCTATCTCTATGCCACGCAGGCTGCTGCCCGTATCTGTGGTGAAGTAAGGACTGCCTGTGCCAGCAGAGAAGATGACCACCTCGCCAGCTTCCAGACACTCTATGGCACGCCATTTGTTGTAGAACTCGCCTATAGGCTCCATGCGGATGGCCGTCAGTACACGGTTCTTCACGCCAGCAGCTGTGAGGGCAGAGCTCAGTGCCAGACTGTTGATCACTGTGGCCAGCATACCCATCTGATCACCCTTCACACGGTCGAACCCCTTCTGTGAACCACTCAGTCCGCGGAAGATGTTTCCACCGCCTATCACGATGCCTATCTGCACGCCCATGTCATGTATTTCCTTGATCTGGGCAGCATACTCACCCAGTCGCTTCTCGTCTATGCCATATTGTTTCTCGCCCATCAGGCTCTCGCCGCTGAGCTTCAGTAAGATTCTGTTGAATAATGCCATAATTATCTGTTTTTGTTTATTGCTTTTGCAAACATACAAAGAAATTCTCGATTTTCGTATTAGTTTTTGGCAAAATTTCATCCTTTCCGATACTCCTCTGGTGTGATGCCTGTGTGCTGCTTGAAGAACTTGCTGAAGAAACTGGGGTTAGGGAAGTTGAGTTCATAGGAAATCTGCACTGCTCTCATGGGCGTATGTTTGAGCATCACCTTGGCCTCTGTGATGAGCGCATGATCTATCCAGTCCTTCGCGCTGTGCCCGCTTGCCTGCTTCACTACCTGGCTCACGTAGCGAGGCGAGAGGAACAGTCGTTCGGCATAGAACGCGAGGTGATGCTCCGTGCGACAATGAAGGTTGACCAAGTGGATGAATCGCTCGAAGATGTCCCTGTCGTTATCCTTCACCTGCCTGCTTCCCATCTGCCTTTCCCTGCAGAGTCCTGCCACATAGTGCACGATGGCTTTCACCATGCCTCCTACCGCCTCCTTGCTGATGCGAGGCTGGTGCACCAGTTTGCGGGTGGTTTGCAGCAGCTGCTCCAGCATCTCTATCTCCTGATCAGTGGCATCCTCTATGAAGAGGTCGTGCACCTCCCCGTTCAGAGGCATGGGCAGACCATTGGTGGCACCCAGGTAGTGGTCTTGGAAGGCTACACCTATTATAGATAGGTCGGCAGAGGCCTCACGCAGTTCGATGATGCTCCCCCTTCCCATGAAGGCGATGGTGTGCTTATGCAAGTGGTGTGTCTGCAGATTGACCACATTCTTCAGCTCCCCCTGCCTGATGATGCCAATGCGGATATCGTCTATCCGAAAAGGGGTGTTCACAGGAAGCAGGCGCTTGAAGTGTGAGGGTTCTCCACTCAGCAAGGCGAAGTCGTCTCCGAGGAAAATGTCATCGTTGAGGATGCTCTTTCCGTCGAATAAGATTTCGCGCATCTTCTGGAAGGTAAGTTCTTCTATGGGTCTTTGTGTCATGGCTTGGTTTAATGGTCGTTTCTGCTACAAAGATAATGTTTTATGTTCCAAATACAATAATTTTAAGCGTATATTGTACAAAAGGAACATATCTTCGCTGCTATAGGTAATAGCGATATAGAAGAAATGCCTTACCTTTGCCTACGGAATGTTAACTAACTGACGATATGAAACGAATAGGGTTACTTTTAATGCTGATGGGGTGGGCTTGTCTGGCCAAGGCACAGCTGACGCTGGAAGCGTGCTATGAGCAGGCTGAGGCCAACTATCCGCTTATCAAGCAATATGGACTGGTGGAGCAGAGTAGGGAGTTCAACCTCTCCAATGCCTCGAAAGGCTATCTGCCTCAGATAGGCCTATCGGCTGGTGCCTATGCCTTCACAGACATTCTGGACATGCCTGCGCAGCTGGAGCAGATGGCAGGAGGGATGGAGAACCACCTGCTCAGTGCCAGCGTCACAGTGAACCAGAGCATCTATGATGGCGGAGCGATTGCTGCCCGCAGGGGACTGGCTAAGGCTGAGGCTGAGGTGGAGAAAGGGCAGGTGGAGGTGTCGATGTACGACGTGCGCCAGCGCATCGACCAGCTCTACTTTGGGGTGCTCTCTATAGAAGAACAACTGAAGCAGACGCTACTGCTGGAAGATGACCTGAAGCTGAGCCTTCAGACGGTGGAAGGACTGATGCGTGGGGGACTGGCCAACCAGAGCGATGTGGATGCTGTGCGTGTGGAGCAGATCAAGGCCAACCAGCGTGTGGGGAGCCTGCGCACCTTGAAGCGCACCTATCTGCTGATGCTGGGTACGTTCATCAATCAGAAGTTGGGTGAGGATACCACCTTGGCAAAGCCTGCAGCCTCTGGCAGTGAGCTGGAGCGAAACAACTATCGTCCAGAACTGAATCTGTACACAGCGCAGAGCCAGCTCCTCGATGCCCAGAAGAAAATGCTCGATGCCCAGCTGCGCCCTAAATTGGGAGCCTTTGCCACAGGCATGGTGCATAGCAAGGTGTCTGATTTCGTGAATAGTGGCTTGCTGCTGGGTGGCATCTCCCTCAGCTGGAACTTAGGGGCGCTCTACACCCGCAAGACAGACCTCCAGAAATTGGAGCTACAACGGAGGCAGATAGGAGTCACAAGGGAGACATTCCTCTTCAACACACAGCTGCAGGGCGAAAGCTCCGATGGCGTGATTCAAGATCTGAAGACACAGTTGGCCCAAGACGCAGAGATCGTAGCCTTGCGTGAGGGCATTCGTGATAGGGCTCAGCGTCGTGTGGAGAATGGCATAGAAACGGTGAACGAGATGCTGCGTGAAATCAATGCTGTGAGTGAGGCACGTCAGACCCAGGCGCTCCATGAAATCCAGCTCTTGCAGGAGATCTATCGCATGAAGCACCTTTATAATTATTGAGTTAAGGGTTTAGGGTTTAGAGTTAAGAGTAATATAGTTTTAAAATATGAGAAGGAATAATTTTTGCATCATTGCATTTTTGAATCTTTGCATCGCTTTATTAGCGTCATGCGGTGGCGCTAATAAAGCCTATGATGCCACAGGTACTTTCGAGGCTACGGAGATTACTGTCTCTGCAGAGCAGAATGGAAGGTTGCTCTCCTTCAATGTGCAGGAAGGCATGGAAGTGGGGGCTTACCAACAGGTAGGACTGATAGACACTGTGCAGCTCGCCCTTCAGGCACGGCTCTTGGGAGCTACCAAGGAGAGCATTGCCAACCAGCGTCCTGATGTGCAGAAGCAGGTGGCCAGCCTGCGCGAGCAGTTGGACAAGGCGGAGATGGAACAACGACGCTTTGAGGCCTTGGTGAAAGATGGCTCTGCCAATCAGAAGCAGTTGGACGATGTGGTTAGCCAAGTGCAGGTGCTCAGAAAGCAGCTCGACGCGCAGCTGTCCAACTTAGGCAACAGTACCCGCAGCCTGAATAGCCAGATGAGTGCCACGGACATTCAGCGGGCGCAGGTGCTCGACCAGCTCAGCAAGTGCTACATCTCATCGCCTATCCAAGGCACAGTACTGGAGAAATATACAGAGGCAGGGGAGTTTGCTGTGGTAGGGAAGCCGCTCTTTAAGGTGGCAGACATCCGTCACATGTATCTGAGGGCCTATGTCACCTCTTCCCAACTGGAGCAGGTAAAAGTGGGGCAAACTGTGACGGTCATGACTGACTATGGCGATGGCAAAGGGAAAACCTACGAGGGAAAGGTGACGTGGATCTCCGACACATCCGAGTTTACACCCAAAACCATCCTCACCAACGATGAACGTGCCGATTTGGTCTATGCTGTCAAGGTCGCAGTAGAGAATGATGGCTATATCAAGATAGGAATGTATGGGGAGCTGAAGCTATGATGTCCGTTGAGGTGAATCATATCAGTAAGAGCTATGGCAAGGTGCAAGCCTTGCAGGATGTCACTTTCTCTGTTGAGAAGGGGGAAGTCTTCGGACTGATAGGTCCTGATGGGGCAGGCAAGAGTACCTTGTTCCGCCTATTGACCACCCTGCTGGTTCCTGATGCTGGCAGTGCCAAGGTGGAGGGTTTTGATACCGTCAGCCAGATGCAGGAGATCCGTAGGCAGGTGGGCTACATGCCTGGTAAGTTCTCGCTCTATCAAGACCTCACGGTGGAGGAGAATCTGACCTTCTTCGCCACTCTCTTTGGCACTACAGTAGCAGAAGGCTATGACACCATCAAGGCCATCTATTCGCAGATAGAGCGGTTCAAGGACAGACGTGCAGGGGCTCTTTCGGGAGGTATGAAGCAGAAACTTGCCTTGAGCTGTGCCTTGGTGCATAAACCCAGCGTGCTCTTTCTCGATGAGCCTACCACTGGTGTCGATCCTGTGTCTCGCAAGGAATTCTGGGAGATGCTTGGCACCCTGAAGGCGCAGGGCATCACCATCGTAGCAGCTACCCCCTATCTGGACGAGGTGCATCGCTGTGAGCGCGTGGCCTTCTTGGAGCAGGGGCGCCTCAGAGGCATAGGAGCGCCAGAGGAGATTCTGGAGCGCTTCAAGGATGTCTTCAATCCCCCAGCCATAGAACGTTCTGAAGCTCACCCCTCAGTAAATAATTCTCAATCCTCAATTGTCAATTCTCAATCTTCCGACAACGTCATAGAGGTGAATCATCTGGTCAAGGCCTTTGGCAGCTTCCACGCTGTAGATGATATTTCCTTCTCCGTGAAGCGAGGGGAGATATTCGGTTTCTTAGGAGCCAATGGGGCAGGTAAGACCACAGCCATGCACATGCTCACAGGGCTCAACCAGCCTACGAGCGGCACTGGTACAGTGGTGGGGTATGATATCTGCACGCAGTATGAGGAAATCAAGAAACATATTGGCTATATGAGTCAGCGCTTCTCGCTCTACGAGGATCTGACGGTGCGTGAGAACATCCGCCTCTTCGCTGGTATCTATGGCATGAAAGATGGGGAGATCAAGCGTAAGACTGACGAGCTGTTGGAACGCCTGAACTTTACTGAGCATGGAGATGACATCGTGAAGTCGCTCCCTCTGGGGTGGAAGCAGAAACTGGCCTTCAGCGTCAGCATCTTCCACGAGCCTGGGGTGGTCTTCCTCGACGAGCCCACAGGAGGCGTGGATCCAGCTACCCGTCGCCAGTTCTGGGAACTGATCTACGAGGCCGCTGCCAGAGGCATCACCGTCTTTGTCACCACCCACTATATGGATGAGGCGGAATATTGCGATCGCATCTCCATCATGGTGGATGGCAAGATCAAGGCAATAGGCAGCCCAGAAGCATTGAAACGAACCTACGGACAACCCGATATGGATTATGTGTTCACTTACCTGGCAAGGCAAGCTACACGCAGCAGCGATTGAAGAAGTATGAAAGAGTTTTGGTCATTTGTAAAGAAAGAAGCGAAGCACATCTTGCGTGACAAGCGCACGATGCTGATACTCTTTGGCATGCCAGTGGTGCTGATGCTGCTGTTTGGCTTTGCCATCTCTACCGATGTGCAGAATGTGCGGACGGTGGTGGTCACTTCATCACAGGACCACCAGACGCAGCGCATCATCGATCGTTTGGGAGCTTCGGAGTATTTCAACGTCGTGGGTTCTACGCCTACTGTCTCAGAGGCAGAGCAACTGATACGTGGGCAGCGGGCAGATATGGCCATCGTCTTTGGAGACAACTTCGCCTCTTCCCATAGTGGGGTGCAGATCATTGTGGATGCTGCCGATCCTAACATGTCGCAGCAGTGGACTGTCTATGCGCAGGCCATCATCCAGCAAGAACTTCTCGCGTCCGCAAGAAATAATCCTCAATCCTCAATTCTCAATTCTCAATCGTCAATTGTCAACACCAAAATGCTCTATAACCCCCAGATGCGCAGTGCCTACAACTTCGTGCCTGCCATCATGGGTATGCTGCTGATGCTTATTTGTGCCATGATGACCTCCATTTCCATTGTCAGGGAGAAGGAGCGTGGCACCATGGAAGTGTTGTTGGTTAGCCCTGTGAAGCCCCTGATGGTGATCATCGCCAAGGCTGTGCCTTACTTGGTGCTGGCCTTCGTGATACTGGTGGTGATTCTGCTTATGTCCTACTTCGTGTTGGAGGTGCCATTGGCAGGTTCGCTGTTCTGGATTTTTGTGTTGTCAGGCATCTACATCCTGCTGGCACTGTCGTTGGGCTTGCTCATCAGCAACATCGCCCAGACACAGTTGGTGGCCCTGCTCATGTCGGCCATGGTGCTTCTGATGCCCATTGTGATGCTCTCAGGTATGCTGTTCCCCATCGAAAGCATGCCTAAGATTCTGCAATACGTCTCTGCCATCATCCCGCCTCGCTACTACATCGCTGCCATGCGCAAGCTGATGATCATGGGTGTAGGTGTGGAGCATGTGATGCCTGAGATGCTGATACTTGCTGGCATGACTGCCTTCTTGCTCACAGTAGCTTTGAAGACGTTTAAGAAGCGCCTGGAATAGTTTGTTTAGGGTTTAGGTTTTAGAGTTTAGAACTTAGAGTTCAATGTTTAATGTTTAATGTTTAACGTTTAATGTTTAATGTTTGATAATGGGATGGTTCTGAAGTATTTGATACAAAAGGAGTTCCTGCAGATACGGCGAAATAGCTTTCTGCCCCGTCTGATCTTGATGTTCCCTATCGTCATCATGTGCGTCATGCCTTGGGTGGTGAGCATGGAGGTGAAGAATATCGTGGTCGATGTGGTGGATAGTGATCGTTCCACGGCTTCTCAGCAATTGGTTCATCAAGTGGAGGCATCCAACTACTTCCTGTTTGGTGGTCAGAAAGCGTCATACGAGGAAGCGTTGGCTGAGGTGGAGCGAGGCGATGCCGATGTGATTATGGTCATCCCTCCCCAGTATGAGCACGATTTGGTGCGTGGGGAATTTCCGCAAATCTTGGTGGCTGCCAATGCTGTGAATGGTACCAAGGGAGCCATGGGCAGCGCCTACCTCACGCAGATCATCGCCAGCGCTTCTCCACGTGCTACTCTAAACTCTAACCCCTTAACTCTAAACCCAAAACTGTCTACTTTAAATCTCTACAATAAGCAGCAGAACTATAAACTTTTCATGATTCCTGCGCTCTTTGCCATCGTTATGATGCTGATGACGGGTTTCCTGCCAGCTCTTAATATCGTCAGTGAGAAGGAGGCTGGTACCATCGAGCAGATCAATGTGACACCAGTGTCTAAGTGGTCGTTTATCTTGGCAAAGCTCATCCCTTATTGGCTTATCGCGCTGTTCATCATCACCGTCTGCCTATTGCTCTCGTGGCTGATCTATGACATCACCTGCCAAGGCCCCCTTTGGCTCGTCTATGCCTTGGCCATGCTCTTGGCCATCTTCTTCAGCAGTTTTGGACTCTTGGTGTCTAACTACTCCGATACCATGCAGCAAGCCATCTTCGTGATGTGGTTCTTCGTGGTGTGCCTCATGCTGCTCAGCGGCCTGTTCACCCCTACGCGCTCTATGCCCTACTGGGCTTACCTCACCACTTACGTTAATCCCATGCACTACTTCATCGATGCTGTGCGCACCGTCTTCGTGCGTGGGGGTAGCTTTAGTAGCGTTGCCCATCAAGTGCTGGCCCTCTGCTGTTTTGGGGCAGTCATGGGCACTTGGGCAGTGTGGAGTTATAAGAAGAATAGCTAAATTAGGTCAAATTCAGCAATTCCGCAAAGTCATCTATAAGATAGGTGGGATGCTGCGCTTCCAGTTGGGTGCGTGTCTGATTGCCATACGTCACACCACAGGTTAGGCAACCAGCGCCTTGTCCCATGGCGATGTCGAAAATCGTGTCACCCACTACGAGGGCATTTTCTGGAGTTTCATGCAGGTAATCCAGCGTTTTCAAAACAGGGGCGGGATGGGGCTTCGACTGCTCCGTTTCTCCTACGCATACCGTATAGTCGATATAGTCACTCAGCTGGAAATCGTTCAGGAAATTCTCCAACGATTCCCGTCCGCGACTGGTAGCGATGGTAACTTGGCACCCCTTATCATGTAGCGCTTTGATGGTCTCTATGACATGTGGGAACGTCTTCACAGCTCCAGGCTTCCGCTCCTCGTCGAAGATGCGACGATAGGTGTCAGCAAAGGGCTGTGCCTCTGATGTAGGGATACCAAGTAGCACCTCGAAGCACTGCGTGAGAGGCAGGCCGATGGTGGCAGCGCATTGCGCAGGTGTTCGCGATGCAGCCCCACGCTCCTTCAGCGTGAGCTGCATCACATACACGATGAACGACTGCGTATCGGCTATGGTGCCGTCGAAGTCGAGGATGAATGTCCGTATCATGCCTCGCTAAGCGTATAGTCGCCAGCTTCTTCAGTCACGAAGGCCTGCAGTTCCTCCAAGGTGCGCTCAGCACCTGTGAACTCCACTTCTGCCACAGGAGGCTCCAGCGTTACCACTGCGCTCACGCCATCCATGCTGTTCAGTGCCTTCTCTACATGCTTGCGACAGTTCTGGCACATCATGCCACTTACTTTGAATGTCTTTTTCATTGTCTTTTCTTCTTTTATGGGTTCTATGATTGGTTCTATGTCTCTTTCAGGTTCTATGCGCTTCCGCTTCAGCAGCAGACTATTGCTCACCACACTCACGCTGCTTAGGGCCATGGCAGCCCCACCTATCATCGGGTTCAGCAAGAAGCCGCAGATAGGGTAGAGCACACCAGCTGCGATAGGCACGCTGATCAGGTTGTATATGAACGCCCAGAACAGGTTCTGGTGAATGGTGCGCACAGTGAGCTTCGAGAGCGTCAGCGCTGCAGGAATCTTCTGCAAGTCGCTCGCTATGATGGTCATGCCAGCCACATCCATGGCAATGTCACTGCCGCTGCCCATGGCGATACTCAGGTCGGCTTGCGCCAAGGCTGCGCTGTCATTGATGCCATCGCCCACCATCGCCACCACATGCCCCTGTTGCTGCAAGTCCTTCACGAATGCCGCCTTCTCCTGTGGCAACACCTTTGCTTGGTAGTGCTGCAACCCCAGTTTGGTTGAGATAGCCTTAGCTGTTTCCTCTCCATCGCCTGTCAGCAGATACACGCTGATGTCCTGCTTTTCCAGTTCCGAGATGGCAGCCTGTGACGTTGCTTTCACAGGATCGGAGATGCCCGCTACTGCCAGTATCTGATGCTCCGAGGCCAACCAGATGACCGTCTGAGCTTCTGCAGCCATCTGCTGTGCTTTCGCTTGTAGGGTGGGCGAGGAAGTCAGCCCTTGTTGCTCCATCAGGCGCTGGTTGCCTGCATAGTAAGTCACGCCCTCATGGCAGCCCTTCACCCCCATGCCTGTGAGGCTCTCAAAGTGGGAAATTGAAGTCTCTGCTTTTGGTAGGTAATCCACCAACGCCTCTGCCAATGGATGCTCCGACAGCCTCTCTAAGGCACCGAATATCTTCCCGTAAAGTGAGGTGTCTGTCAGCGATGCCTCCCAATGCAAGGCGTTCACCTTCGGCTTTCCCTCCGTGATGGTGCCTGTCTTATCCAGCACGATGGCATCCACGTTCTTCGCTATCTCCAGACTCTCCGCATCTTTGATGAGGATGCCATGCTCCGCCCCCTTGCCTATGCCCACCATGATGGCTGTAGGTGTAGCCAATCCCAAGGCGCATGGACAGGCGATGATGAGCACCGTCACCAGTGCCAGCATGCCATGAGTGAACCCCTCCGATGGGTCGAGCAGCCACCACACCAAGAAAGAAAGCACGGCGATGCCGATGATGGTGGGTACGAAGATTCCCGCCACCTTATCTACCAGTTTCTGGATGGGGGCTTTGCTGCCTTGGGCATCTTGCACCAGATGGATGATGTGTGCCAGCAGTGTGTCGCTTCCCACCCGTTCTGCACGGAACCTAAACGCCCCTTTCTGGTTGATGGTGCCAGCGAAGACTTTGCTCCCAAGTCCCTTGCTCACAGGCACAGGCTCACCGCTGAGCATGCTCTCATCCACATACGAACTGCCTTCTGTCACCGTGCCATCAACAGCGATACGCTCACCAGGCTTCACCACCAGCACATCGTCTTTCTGTATCTCCTTGATAGGAATCACCTTCGTCAGTCCGTCAGCTACCACGGTGACACTCTGAGGTTGCAGTCCCATCAGCTTCTTGATGGCCGTATTGGTATTCCCCTTTGCCCGTGCCTCCAAGGTCCTGCCCAGCAAGATGAAGCCGATGATCATGGCTGCACTCTCGAAATAGACATGCGACATGATGCCCCGACTGGTCCATACCTCCGGAAAGAGCAGGTTGAACACGCTGAATAGGTAGGCGATGCCCGTACTCAGTGCCACCAGCGTATCCATGTTGGCCGCCCCATGTCGGAGTTGTTTCCACGCGTTGCGGAAGAAATCCCTGCCGAACCAGAACACCACAGGCGTAGCGAGTACCCACATCAGGTAGGGCACGAAGGTGTAGCGGGAGAAAAGCATGCCTATCAGCATGATGACAAACGATGTCACTAGCGCATAAATCGCCCTGCGTTTCAGTGATTCATAGTGCTTTTGCTGTGCCTGCTCCACCTCATCCACAGCCTCTTCACGGGCGATGTAGAGGTCGTATCCCGCCTCCTGCACAGCCCGCTGCAGCGTCTCAGGGTTGGTCAGCTGGCAGTCGTACTCCACCAGTGCCATGGCAGAAGCATAGTTCACCGCAGCCTGCTTCACGCCCGCCTGACGGTTCAGGGTCTTATCTACCCTAGCCGCACAAGAAGCGCAGCTCATGCCGATGACGGGGAAAGATTCCTTTGTGATGTTCTGATCTGCCATAGTTTCTGTTTTTAGTTCTGCAAAGATAGTTATTTCTTCTCGCAACTATGTTGCAAGTGCAAAGATAAGTATAAAAATGGTGTGTTTTTGGTACTACCTCCCAAAAGCCAAAAAAAGAATACCTGTAACCAACGAGCCTCGTGTCCGTAGCCAAACCCATAGATTAGTTACGGCTACCCTTTTTCACCCCCGCGTAGCTATATAGCTACGTGAGCATGCTACAGGATATGACTGGTGGTATGGCCTAAGGTGCTGGGCACTAAAAAAGGGAAGCCTGAAAAGACCTCCCTTTTTTATGCTTTCTCGAAGTTGGATTAATCCACATTGTTGATCTCTGCCAAGTTGACTCTCTTCTCTCTGATGCGAGCCTTCTTGCCAGTAAGATTACGCAGATAGTAAAGCTTAGCGCGACGTACCTTACCAACCTTGTTCACTGTGATGCTGTCGATGTGCGGAGACTCGATAGGGAAGATACGCTCTACACCTACTGTACCAGACATCTTGCGAACGGTGAAACGACGCTTCTCCTGATGACCTACGATCTTGATCACTACACCACGGTACATCTGTACACGCTCCTTGTTACCCTCGACGATGCGGTAAGCAACAGTCACTGTGTCACCAGCCTTGAACTTTGGAAATTTTTTGCCAGTGGCAAATGCCTCTTCGGCAACTTTAATCAAATCCATTTTGTATAAATTTTAATGTAACTGCGCAACATACCAGGCTTCTCTCTCTACCTTATCCTGACAGCGATTGCGCAAAAGCGGTGCAAAGTAACGAACTTTTTGGGAGATATACAAATCTTTTTTTGCTTTTTTTGCTTGATGCAGGTTTGCTATCTGTTTTTTTTATATCTTTGTGTCTAATTAAAAACAATAATATAAAGGTATGAATAGAAACTTAATCATAGGTATGTTGATGGGTACTGCCTTGCTGTGCAGCGCCTGTCATAGCAGCCATTATGGGGTGACGAGCGTCGCTGTATCACGCACCCAGATCTCCGACCGCTATGATGCCGTGCAAGATCAAGGGGCGTTGGCACTGATAGCGCCCTATAAGACCCAGTTGGAAGGTACGATGAACAGTGTGGTGGGACAGTCTGCCCTCGCAATGGACAAGAACCGACCGGAAGACCTGCTTGGAAACCTCATTGCCGATGTGCTGAGGGAGGCGGCTGTCAGGATGCTGCCACAGCCTGCTGATGTGGGTCTGATGAACATAGGCGGCATACGCAATGTGCTGGCAGAGGGTGATATCACCGTGGGAAACGTCTTCGAGATACTGCCGTTTGAGAATGCCCTCTGTGTGATTCGCATCGAGGGCAGTCAGTTGCGCAAGCTCTTCGGACAGATAGCGGGGCGTGGCGGTGAGGCCATCAGCGGAGCACGTATCGTGATGTCGAAAGGCGAACTGATAAGTGCAGAGGTGGGTGGTCAGCCCATCGATGACAACAAGATCTACACCTTAGCTACTATAGACTATCTGGCTGAGGGGAATGATGGTATGACGGCCCTCCGTGAGGTGGAGAGCAAGGACTTCCCTGAGGGCTCCGTGCTGAGGGATGTGTTTATGGACTACGTGAAGCAATGCACTGCCAGGGGCGAGAAGGTCACCTCGAAGGTGGAAGGCCGCGTCACAGTGCAATAATAGGAGGAACTGACGATGAGAAAGATATTTATGATACTGATGCTGCTGCTCACAGTGAGCGTGGCAAGTGCACAGCAGAAAGAACTCTATCTGCTGCATACCAGTGATACACATAGTAGGCTGGAGCCATTGGAAACTACCTCTGCCGATCGCTACAGAGGCATGGGTGGCGTGGCCCGTCGCACAGCATACATCAAGCAGATGCGTGAGCAGCATCCGAACCTGCTCCTGCTGGACTGTGGAGATATCTCACAGGGTACGCCTTACTACAATATGTTCAAGGGCGAACTGGAGGTGAAGGCCATGAACCTGATGGGTTATGATGCCATGACTATTGGCAACCATGAGTTCGATTTCGGCTTGGACAATATGGCACGCATCTTCAGCATGGCGGAGTTTCCCATCGTCTGCGCCAACTACGACTTCAAGGGCACGGTGGTGGAAAAACTGGTGAAACCCTATGTCATCCTGAAACGTGACGGACTGAAGATAGGCATCTTTGGACTCTCTCCAGAGTTGGAAGGACTGGTACAAGCCTCTAAATGTGAGGGCGTGGCCTTCAAGGATCCTGCCACGGCTGCCAATGAGATGGTAAAGATCCTGCGCGACAAGCAGAAATGCGACGTGGTGATCTGTCTCTCACACTTAGGATACGACTATGGCGACACCCCAGGACAGTACTCTGACAACGTGGTCATCTCCAAGACTCGCGGCATAGACGTGGTGCTGGGCGGACACTCCCACACCTACATGGAGAAACCTGTCTATATCAAGGATGCCACAGGAAAGAGCGTCACCCTCTTCCATACGGGGAAGAATGGGGTGTTCGTAGGAAACTATGCACTGACATTGAACAAGAAATAAAACCAAGACTGAAAGATGAAGAAGCTGATTGCACTGCTGGTACTGCTCACCTGCTGGTGTTGGAATCTCAATACGGAGGCGGGATTCCGACCTATGCCCCAGGAGATAGAGGCGCAGGTGAAGCCTATCATAGGCAACTCTGTGGCTGGAAACGAGGCCTGCCGCCAATGGGTGGAGGAACAGATGAACCGCCTCTCGCTGGAGGAGAAGGTGGGCCAACTGATGGTCTATAAGTTGACCCCAGAGCTGACCAAAGCCAATCGCAATCTGCTGAATTCGCTGGTAAAGAACTACCACATAGGCGGTCTGCTCTTCTCAGGGGGTAAGCTGCAAGGACAGGCTTCCGTGATCAATCTGGCGCAAGAACTCACTGACATCCCGATGATGATCACCTGCGACGGAGAGTGGGGCCTGGGCATGCGCATGACGGATGCAGTGTCTTATCCGCGCAATCGTGTCTTAGGTTGTATTCAGGAAGACTCTCTGATCTATGCCTACGGACTGGAAACCGCCCGCCAGATGCGGGAGATAGGCATCACGGTGAACTTTGCGCCTGTGGCCGATGTGGACAATAATCCGAACAATCCGGTGATCAATACCCGCTCCTTTGGCGAGGATCCAGCCAACGTGGCTCGTAAGGTCATCGCCTACATGCAGGGTTTGCAAGCGGGCGGTGTGGTTGCTGTAGCGAAGCATTTCCCTGGACATGGCGATACGGATGTGGACTCGCATAAGGCATTGCCTACGCTGAATTTCACACGTGCACGCATGGACAGCATAGAGCTCTACCCCTTCAAGCAGGCTATCAATGCAGGTGTAGACGGTATTATGGTGGGGCATCTGGATGTGCCACAGCTCTCTGAAAGAAGCGGCTTGCCTTCCAGCCTATCGCACAACATCACGACGGATCTGCTGCAAGGCGAGTTGGGATTCGAGGGACTGATCTTCACAGATGCTCTGGAGATGAAGGGCGTGGCCAGTGCAGAGGGTACCACCTGCCTGCAAGCATTGAAGGCTGGAGCCGACCTTCTCTTGGTGCCTATGGGCATCAGAGGGGAATTCAGGGCTCTGGTGCAGGCTGTGAAAAAGGGGCAGGTGCCTATGGAACTGCTAGATGCCAAGTGCCGCAAGATACTGACCTATAAGTACGCCCTTGGCTTGAATAAGAAACAGCATGTGCAGATCAGCGGACTCTCGGAACGCATCAATGATACCAGGGCCACGGAGATGCTGCATACCTTGAATAAGGCGGCTGTGACGGTACTGGGCAATGACCCTGCCGTGCTGCCATTCGACACCATTGCCCATAAGATAGCAGTGCTGAATCTGGGTGGCAATACCCAGGCACTTACAGCATTGGTAGACCAACTGAAGCAATATGGCACGCCAGAGGTGATCAACCTTCCTGCTGGTCAGACTGCTGCGCAGTACAAGACACTCCAAGAACGCCTGGAAGGCTATCAGCGCGTGCTGGCCTGTGTGCTGGCTCAGAATGCCTCAGCCTATAAGGGATTCTTTGCCAACTATCAGCATGAGGTGCCTGTGGTGACGGCCTTCTTTACGGTGGGCAAGGGCATGGAGCAGTTGCCAGAGGCCGTCAGTGCCTCTGATGCTGTGATTCTGGCGCATGTGGCCGATGCGGAGGTGCAGGCGCATGTGGCAGACATCGTCTATGGCAAGGCGGCTGCTACGGGTAGGCTCTCCACCAGCATCGGAACACTCTTCCCTGTCAATGCAGGCGTGGATGTGCTGCCTGCCGCAGAGTCCAAGGTGGTGCTGGGCGATTATCATGTGAATGAGGAACTGTTGGCAAAGGTGGATGAGATAGCCTTGGAAGGTATCAAGGAACAGGCTTATCCTGGTTGCCAGATCGTGGTACTGAAGAATGGGCGTGAGATTTATAATAAGGTGTTTGGTACTCGTACCTACGATGGCAAGGATGTGGGCAGTACTCCTGGTCATCCGATGGCTGTGCGCCCAACGGATGTCTATGACTTGGCTTCCCTGACCAAGACCACAGCCACGCTTCTGGCTGTGATGAAACTCTACGATGAGCAGCGTATCAACCTATCGGACCCTCTGTCTAAGTTCCTTCCATACCTGAAAGGAACAGACAAGCAGAACATCGTCTTGCGCAGCTTGCTCTTCCATGAGGCAGGACTGCCTTCAGGACTCTCGTTCTATCGTCTGGCTATCGATGACGATAGCTATAGTGGTCAGATACTGAACAATAAGAAAGACCGCAGGCACCCTGTGCAGTACGATGCCCGTACGTGGGTGAATCCGAACTTCAAGTACAAGAAGGGACTGACCTCTACAACCAAGACAGAGACTCATACCCTGCAAGTGGCAGAAAACCTCTGGATAGATGAGGCATTCCGTACGGATGCCTACCATCAGCGCATCACGGAAGCCAATCTGCTCAGTCGTACTTATAGATACAGTGACATCAGCTTTATCTTGCTACAGCAAGTAGTGGAGGCTGTGACGGGTATGCGCCTGGATGCCTATCTGGAGCAGGAATTCTATGCTCCTATGGGTTTGACACGCACACTGTTCCTGCCACTCAGCAGAATCCCAAAGGCGGGAATCGTGCCTACAGAGGAAGACGGCTTCCTGCGTAAGCAGTTGCTCCAAGGCTATGTGCACGATGAGTCGGCTGCCTTCCAAGGCGGTGTGTCTGGCAATGCAGGCTTGTTCTCTACAGCGGAGGAAGTGGCACAGATCTATCAGATGCTCCTCAACGGAGGCGAGTATCGTGGCAAGCGTTACCTGAGTGAATCTACCGTGCGTCTCTTCACTACGACCACTTCCACTATCAGTCATCGTGGCTTAGGATTCGACAAGCCCAATGTAAAGGACCTCGACAAGAGCAATTGTGGTGAGTTGACACCTGCCAGTGTCTATGGGCATACAGGCTTCACGGGCACTTGTGCGTGGGTAGACCCAGACAATCAGATGGTCTATGTCTTTATCAGCAATCGCGTCTATCCACATCGCTGGCCTAATAAGCTGTCCACGCTGAATATCCGTACCCGCATTCAGGATCTGCTCTATCAAGCTATTGAATAAAGAAATTCCCTGCTCTATCGCGAAGCAGGGAATCCATCGTTGTACTTGTATTTGTGTGCCTCTATACGGCTTCTAATGCCTGTGCTATGTCGTCTATGATATCATCGATGTGCTCCGTGCCTATGCTCAGACGGATGGTAGAAGGGTAGATGTGCTGCTCCACCAATTCCTCTGGTGAAAGCTGGGAGTGCGTGGTGGTGGCAGGATGTATCACCAGGCTCTTCACATCAGCTACATTGGCCAGCAATGAGAATATCTGCAGATGGTCGATGAATCGCCAAGCCTCTTCCTGGCCGCCCTTGATCTCGAAGGTGAAGATAGAACCCGCACCAGCAGGGAACAGCTTCTTATACAATGCATGGTCTGGATGATCGGGCAGGGAAGGATGGTGTACCTTGGCCACCTTCGGATGCTTAGACAGGAAATCCACCACCTTGAGGGCATTGTATACATGGCGCTCTACACGCAGAGAGAGGGTTTCAAGGCTCTGCAACAGGATCCAAGCACTAAGCGGGGCGATGCAAGAGCCCGTATCGCGCAGAATGACGGCACGGATACGCGTCACGAAGGCGGCTGGACCTGCTACATCAGCAAAGACAGCTCCGTGATAGCTGGGATCTGGCTGTGCCAGTGTAGGATACTTGTCTGCATTGGCCTTCCAATCGAACTTGCCTGCCTCCACGATGATGCCTCCGAGGGTGCTTCCATGACCTCCAATGAACTTCGTGGCTGATTCTACTACGACATCTGCTCCATGTTCCAATGGGCGGAACAGGTAAGGGGTTGCAAAGGTATTGTCCACAATCAGGATAGTGCGATGGCGATGCGCAATCTCTGCAATCTTCTCAATGTCTGTCACACTGGCGTTAGGATTGCCAAAAGTCTCTACGATGATGGCCTTCGTGTTGGGGAGAAAGGCACCGTCAACAGCTTTTAGGTCACTGGGATCTACGATGGTAGTGGTCACGCCTTGGGTTGTAAGCGTGTGCTCAATGAGGTTGTATGTGCCACCATAGAGGTTGTTGGCTGCGATGATATGGTCACCGTTTCTGGCGATGTTCTGCAGTGCATAGGTGATGGCTGCTGCCCCACTGGCCACAGCCAAGCCTGCAGTTCCGCCTTCCAGGGCAGCGATGCGATCTTCGAAAACACCCTGCGTGGAGTTGGTCAGTCGTCCGTAGATATTGCCAGCATCACGAAGTCCGAAACGATCGGCTGCGTGCTGTGAGTTGCGGAATACGTAAGACGTAGTTTGATAGATAGGCACAGCGCGTGAATCGGTTGCTGGGTCTGGTTGCTCTTGTCCTACATGAAGCTGTAAAGTCTCAAAATGTAATTTCTTTGTTGCCATAGTCATTGTATTTTTAAGTTATTATTTCCTTTTGTTTGACGTTGCAAAGTTAAAGCAAGTAGAAAAAATCTACAAGATTTGCTTAAAATATAGAAAATATCACTATATTTGCTGCAAAATAATGGTTGAATATTCTTTTTAAGGCTTAAGAATACCCTGCTATTAGAATAATATTCTTTTATGGATACTTTAGATAAAACCGATCTGCAGATTCTGCGTACGTTGCAGGAAAATGCGCGACTGACCACGAAGGAACTTGCTGCGCGTGTCAGCCTGTCTTCCACGCCTGTCTTCGAGCGTCTGAAACGCTTGGAACATCAGGGGTATATTAAGAAATACATCGCTGTGCTGGATGCAGAGAAACTGAATCAGGGCTTCGTAGTATTCTGTAAGGTGAAGCTCCGTCGTATGAATCGCGATATTGCTCTGGAGTTCACACGCATGGTGCAAGACATCCCAGAGGTGACAGAGTGCTACAACACTTCTGGCTCCTGTGACTATCTGCTTAAGATTCATGCACCCAACATGAAAGCTTATCAGGAATTCCTCATCAATGTGTTGGGACGAATAGACAGCCTTGGGTCTGTAGAGAGCACGTTCGTGATGGATGAAGTAAAGCATGACTATGGTATTCACTTTTAATATATAATAAGGTATGATGAAATTCATTTCTTGGAATGTAAACGGCCTGAGGGCTTGTGCTGGCAAGGGGTTTGCTGATGTGTTCAATGCCCTGGATGCCGACTTCTTCTGCCTGCAGGAAACCAAAATGCAGGAGGGACAGCTCGACTTATCATTCCCTGGCTATCAGTCGTATTGGAACTATGCGGAGAAGAAGGGCTATTCTGGTACTGCTATCTATACGAAGCATGCACCCCTCTCCGTGAGTTATGGCATGGGCGTAGAGGATCACGACCATGAAGGGCGCATCATCACGCTGGAGATGCCAGACTTCTATTTGGTGACGGTCTATACGCCCAATTCGCAGGACGAACTTCGTCGCTTAGACTATCGTATGGTGTGGGAAGATGATTTCCGAAAGTTCCTGGGAGAGTTGGCGCAGCAGAAACCAGTGATTGTCTGTGGCGACATGAATGTGGCTCACGAGGAGATAGACATTAAGAATCCCAAGACCAATAGGCGCAATGCAGGTTTTACGGATGAAGAGCGTGAGAAAATGACGCTTTTGCTGGATTCAGGGTTTACGGATACCTTCCGCTATTTCTATCCTACGCTGACGGATGTCTATTCTTGGTGGAGCTATCGCTTCCATGCCCGTGAGAAGAATACAGGATGGCGCATAGACTATTTCCTGACTTCCAAAGCTTTAGAAGGGAAGTTGGCTGGTGCCAAGATTCATACAGATATCTTTGGCTCCGATCATTGCCCTGTGGAACTAACACTAAACATTTAGCGACTCCACGTCTTTCAACTCCACCAACTTGTTGACAATGGCATAGATGGTGAGGCCAGCAGGGGAGTGGATTTGCAGCTTACGTGCGATGTTTCTGCGATGGGTGATGACGGTATGGACGGAAAGGCAGAGCTTATCAGCAATGGCTTTATTGGTCAGTCCCTTCACCACAAAAGTGATGATTTCCTTCTCACGCTGACTTAGTTGCTCCTGTCCCTCTGCTTCATCAGCAGTAGGGCTGAGCAGCAACTTGTTCAGTTTCTGGGAGATGGTGTTGGTGTCATCGTAGATAGTGAAGCTGTCGTGATACTCTTTCAGCGTACTGCTGTCGATGACAGAACTTAAGACGGCGATGTATTTCACTTTCCGAGCATTCGCCACTTCCTCTTTCAAGGTGTGCAGGTCGAAGTGTCCGCCAAAGTTGGGATCCGCGATGATAAGATCTGCCTGATGCAGTTGCAAGTACGTGCGCAGAGCATCGATGGAAGGCACCTCCACAGGATGGATGCTTAGTCCTGGCAACCTGCGTAATACAGCAGCAACGCCACTGCGCAGGATGGCCGATGAAATGGCAATGATGATTTGGAACGTGTTGTTACTCATGACGCACCCTCCTTTCCAGACGGGCAACGGCTGGAGTGAACAGGTAGTCTTCTATTTGGCAATGCATGTCCAAGTCTTGCTCGCAGTTGAAGATATCAAACAGAACAGAGTTCAGCAGGTTGTTGTTGGCTTGTTCTGGATAGTATTTAATGATGATGTTCTTCAGCTCTCTGATCTTCGTGTCTATCTGGTCGTGCTTGCTGCTCAGGCTGGTGATGCTGCCCTTTGCCTGTTCTCCTCGTTGTAGTTTCTCCACATAGGTGAAGACAGAGCGGTTCTCAAACTCCATGTGCTTACGCACCACATCGTGGAAGTCATCGAAGAACTTCAGGATAAGCAGTGACACATTATTAGTACTGGCGAAATCCAGGGCTTCGATGAGCTTGCTGCGTATCATGGGGAGGCTGAAGTCGATGAAGTAGGCATGCGCATTCTTCAGATAATCCATCAGGGCATTCAGGGAGAAATTGTCCACCTCTCCGCTGTAGGTCATGAGGCCTTCATTCATGAAATTGGCTACTGCCAGGAATGTCTCACAGTCTACATTCTGGCTCTCGCATACTTCCTTCACCGTCTTGTCGCCAAAACCCAAAGACAATCCAAAGCGACTCATCACCATCAACAATGAGAAGTTGTCGGAGATGAGGTCGCTCATCTTGTCAGTGGGGCGATATGTTCGCTCTATATTCATAATTTCCTTTTTTAGGCGTTAGCCAGTTCGATTACCTTATCTACAGCGGCATGGATGCCGTCTTTGTTCTTACCACCAGCAGTAGCATAGTAAGGCTGTCCGCCACCACCACCTTGGATCAGCTTGGCAGCTTCACGTACCAACTTGCCAGCATTGAGTTGACGCTCATTCACCAAGTTCTCGCTGATCATCACGCTTAGCAATGGCTTGTCTGCAGAGATGCTGCCTACTACAGCCAGCAGATTGCTCGGAATGGCCTCACGGAGTTTGAACACCAGGTTCTTAGCAGCTTCTGGAGCCATTGGCAATACGGCTTTGATTACCTTCATGCCTCCAACGTTCTCCACGCGATCCAGCAGTCTCTGTTTCATGTTTTCCACAGCCTGTGCCTGGAATGACTCAATCTCTTTCTTCATGCCTTCATGTTCGTCGATGTACTTCTTCAGTACGCCTGTCAGATCCTTGGCGTTGTTGAAGAGACCACGTACGGCATTGAGGGTATCTTCCATCATGTAGAACGACTCCTCAAAGGTCTTACCAGTAATGGCCTCGATACGGCGTACGCCAGCAGCCACACTGCTCTCAGAGAGAATCTTGAAGAACCCAATACGACCCGTGCTCTGGGCATGGATACCACCACAGAACTCTACGCTGTCGCCAAACTGAATCACACGTACCTTGTCGCCATATTTCTCACCAAAGAGGGCGATAGCACCCATCTTCTTGGCTTCCTCGATAGGCGTGTCACGATGCTCCTGAAGTGGCAAGTCCTCGCGGATCTTGGCATTCACCAAGCGCTCTACCTCACGCAGTTCTTCGCTGGTTACCTTCTGGAAGTGTGAGAAGTCGAAGCGCAGGGTATCACCAGATACGTAGGATCCCTTCTGCTCAACATGCTCACCAAGAACCTGGCGCAAAGCCTGATCGAGCAGGTGGGTAGCAGAGTGGTTGGATGCACTTGCATTACGCTTAGCTACATCCACGCAAGCCATGAACTCTGCCTCTGGATGTGCAGGCAGCTTGCTGGTGAGTTGTATGTTGATGCCGTTCTCATGCTTGGTGTCAGTGACTTCGATGGTCTCATACTCGCTGACGAGCACGCCGCTTTCACCAACCTGACCACCCATCTCGCCATAGAAAGGCGTGGTGTCAAGCACGATTTGGTAATAGGTATTCTTCTTCTGCGTCACTTGACGATAGCGCAAGATGTGGCAGTCATGTTCTGTGTAGTCGTAACCCACAAACTGAGGTTCACCCTCACGCAGGATAATCCAGTCGCCAGTCTCCACAGCTGCAGCATTGCGGGCACGTTCTTTCTGCTTCTGCATCTCTTCACCAAACTGCTTCTCGTTCACAGAAATGCCATTCTCACGACAAATCAGCTCCGTAAGGTCAAGTGGGAAACCATAGGTATCGAACAGCGTGAAAGCTTGTACACCATCAAGTTCTGTCTTACCAGCAGCCTTCAGCTCTTCCATGGCCTTGGTGAGGAGGCTGATACCATTGGAGAGAGTACGCAGGAATGAATCCTCTTCCTCTTTCATTACCTTGCTGATAAGCGTCTGCTGTGCTACCAACTCAGGATAAGACTCGCCCATCTCACGCGTCAGGATAGGCAGCAGTTTATAAAGGAAGGCTTCCTTCTGTCCCAAGAAGGTGTAGGCATAGCGCACGGCACGGCGCAGGATGCGACGGATCACATAGCCCGCCTTGGCGTTGCTTGGCAACTGACCATCTGCAATGCTGAATGACACGGCACGGATATGGTCGGCTATCACGCGCATGGCAATGTCTGTTTCTTCCTTGGCTCCATACTTCAAGCCCGACTGGCGCTCTATCTCTTTGATGATAGGCTGGAAGATGTCTGTGTCATAGTTGGAGTGCTTGCCCTGTAAGGCGCGTACCAGACGCTCGAAGCCCATACCAGTGTCTATCACGTTCATGGAAAGCTTCTCCAGTGAGCCGTCTGCCTTGCGGTTGAACTGCATGAACACGAGGTTCCAGATCTCTATCACTTGTGGATCATCCTTATTGACCAGCTCACGTCCAGGTACCTTGGCCTTCTCCTCAGGCGTACGACTGTCGAGGTGAATCTCAGAGCAAGGACCGCAAGGCCCTGTGTCGCCCATCTCCCAGAAGTTGTCATGCTTGTTGCCATTGATGATATGGTCTTGTGCCACGTGCTTTGCCCAATAAGTGGCAGCCTCGTCATCGCGGGCGATGTTCTCCTCTGGAGAGCCCTCAAAGACAGTCACGTAGAGGTCGGCTGGATTCAGTCCCAACACATCTACCAGATACTCCCATGCCATATCAATGGCACCCTCCTTGAAGTAGTCGCCAAAGCTCCAGTTGCCCAGCATCTCAAACATGGTGTGGTGGTAGGTGTCGTGCCCCACTTCTTCCAGGTCGTTATGCTTACCGCTCACACGGAGGCACTTCTGAGAGTCGGCCCTACGGCGAGGCTCTGGATCACGGGTGCCCAGGATGATGTCTTTCCACTGGTTCATACCTGCATTGGTGAACATCAGGGTAGGGTCGTCTTTAATTACCATAGGAGCAGAAGGCACAATAGCATGACCTTTTGACTCGAAAAACTTCTTAAAAGATTCGCGTATTTCGTTAGCTGTCATCATAACTTTATCTTTTTCTTTAAAAAACTGTGCAAAGATAAGATGAAATTATTATTTTTGCAACACACCTTATTATATTAATGTTTAAGAAGATGCTGAACACAACGAATGATTTGAAACTTTACTACTCCATAGGGGAGGTGTCTAAGATGTATGGCATCACTGAAACCACCCTCCGCTATTGGGAGAGAGAGATTCCGCAACTGAAGCCGAAGAAGGCAGGACGCAACATCCGTCAGTACACGAAGGAGGATTTGGAACTGGTAAAACTGATACAGCACTTGCTCAAGGAGCGTGGCATGACCTTGGAGGGCGTGCGTAAGCGTCTGTCGAAGAATAAGGAGGCTGCCTCCAAGAATGCAGAGGTGATAGACCGTCTGCGTGCTATCAGAAAACGCTTGGTGGAGATGCGTGATGCCCTTGATGCCTTCACTTACCAGCAAGTGGACGAACTGAAGGAAAATATCGCTGCTGCTGAGTCTACTCTCGGGTGATGGAGCTGATGTTCTTTATCTTTTTCAGCTCGTTGGTGATGGTCTGCACGTCATCTACGTCGTAGGCGTAGAGCTGGATGTCTCCGTGGAAGATGCCTTCGTTGGTCTCGATGGTGAGCTTGTGGATGTTCACGTTGAGCTGGCGTGAGATGATTTGCGTCACATCATTCAGCAGACCTACGCAGTCTACACCTTCCAGATGCAAGGTCACGATGAAGGAAAGCTGCCTATGGGTATCCCACTGTGTGGCAATGATGCGCTTGCCGTAGCTGCTCTTCAGCTTCATGGCCACAGGGCATTGGCGCTTGTGGATGATGATCTTGCCATTGTCGGCGATATACCCCAGTACGTCATCGCCTGGTATCGGACGGCAGCACTCTGCCATTGTGTACTTGTTCTGGATAGAGTCTTCATCGAGTTTGTAGATTTGTTTCGTGTTTATCTTCTCTTGGTGCTCTTCACGCTGTTTCTGCTTATTGGCAGCCTGCTTGTCCTTGCTCTCCTTATTGGCTGTGCTTCCAATGAACGGTATTTTCAGGAACTTCTTCCAGCCTGAGTCTTGCTTGCCTTTCAGCTCGTTGAAGTCGTTGTCGTTGAGCGTCAGCCTCTTGGCACCTATATCAGCGAGGAAGTCGTCTGCCGATTTTCCGTGCATGGCTGCCAGTCTCTGCACCAAATCATTATCGCTCTGTATGTCCTTCTCTTTGAGTAGTTCGTTCAGCATCTTCACGCCCTCAGCTTGGTAGGCCTTTGCCTCTTTGCGTAGGATGGAGGCTATTTTGTTTCTGGCCTTAGCTGTGGCAGCGATGTTCAGCCACTCGGATTGCACACGCTGTGAGCGTGAGGTGAGCACTTCCACCTGGTCGCCGCTCTGCAGCTTGTGGCTCAGTGGCACCAACTTATGGTTTACTTTCGCTCCTATACAATGGCTTCCTATGTCGGTATGCAGGGAGAAAGCAAAGTCCAGTGCTGTGGAGTTCTGGGGCAGGGTCTTGATTTCTCCCGTTGGAGTGAATACGAAGATTTCCTGTGCGAAGAGGTTCAGCTTGATGGTGTCGAGGAAGTCGATGGCATCTGGCTGTGGATCGTCCAGAATCTCCTTGATGGTGTTCAGCCATTTCTCCAGCTCTCCCTCATCTTCGCCTCCTGCTCCTTCCTTATACTTCCAGTGTGCAGCGAACCCCTGCTCGGCAATGTCGTTCATGCGCTCACTTCTGATCTGTACCTCTATCCACTGTCCGTTGTTACCCATCAGGGTGACATGCAGGGCCTGATAGCCGTTAGACTTCGGATGGCTCACCCAGTCTCTGATGCGGTCAGGATGTGCTTTGTAGATCTTCGAGATAGACACGTAGATGTCGAAGCAGTCGTTCAGCTCCTCCTCCAAGGTATTAGGCTCGAAGATGATGCGCACGGCCAGGATGTCGTACACTTCCTCAAAGGGCACATGCTTGGTCTGCATCTTGTTCCAGATGGAATAGACCGACTTCACGCGGGCTATGATGCGATACTTCAGATTCATCTTGTCCAGTGCCTCACGGATAGGAGCAGTGAACTCACGGAATACCTGATCACGCTCTGAGGCTGTGGCCTTCAGCTTCTGCTCTATGATGCCATACTCTTCGGGGTGTTCGTACTTGAAGCTCAAGTCTTCCAGTTCTGTCTTTATCTTGTTCAGTCCCAGGCGATAGGCGAGGGGGGCGTAGAGGTAGAGTGTCTCCCCCGCTATCTTGTATTGCTTGTTGGGAGCTTGTGAGGCCAAGGTTCGCATGTTGTGCAGACGGTCGGCTATCTTGATGAGGATGACACGGATGTCACTCGACATAGTCAGCAGCAGCTTCTTGAAGTTCTCTGCCTGTGCAGACGCATGATCGCCGAAGATACCGCCAGAAATCTTGGTCAGCCCATCTACAATCTGGGCAATCTTCGCTCCGAAAAGGTTCTCTATATCCTCCGTGGTGTAGTCTGTATCCTCCACCACATCGTGCAGCAAGGCCGCACAGATGGAGGTAGAGCCCAGTCCAATCTCGTTGCACACTATCTTGGCCACAGCCAGAGGGTGCATGATGTAGGGCTCGCCCGACAGGCGCTTCACGCCACGATGTGCTTGGTTGGCAAAGTTGAAAGCCTTTGTGATGATTTCCACACGTTTCCGATGATTGGTGGCCAGATAGTCGTTCAGCAACTCTTGGAAGGTTTGCTGTATCATCTCTTCTTCATTCATCCCTTTGTTCTGGTTTAGTTCGTTCATCGTCAAAGTGTGTGTTAATTGGTTATTTCACGCGGAGATTCTTCCCTGCATTGATTCTGTCGTTCCTCAAACCGTTCAGGCTGCGTAGCTTGGCCACGGTGGTACCATAGCGGGCAGCAATGGTGGAGAGGGTTTCGCCCGATCTGATCTTATGATAGGTAGGGTTGTTGCTGCTCGATGTGCTTGATGCTCTGCTGGTGGTAGTTCTCGAAGCGGTAGCGCGGGTGTTGCTTGGTACGGCTGCCGTCCTTCTGTTCTTGAAAAACTGGGCTGTCTTGTATTGCAGGATGGTATCTTCCTTCTCAATAAAAGAGGTGATGTATTTCTGTGGCAGACGCAGCGTCTGTGCCTTGGTGTCACCAGGTATGATGTTCTGGCGATATTGTGGGTTCAGGCTCTTCAGGGCATCCAGTTCTACACCGCACACCTCGGCTATCTGCTGCAGGTGTATGCGTTGGTTCACCTGGATGGTGTCTGAGGCTATAGGCAGGGAGGTCTCCTTCGGGCAGATGTTGTGCTTGCAGTAGTACGTCATCACGTAGTTAGCTGCAATGAAGGAGGGCACATAGCCCTGTGTCTCAGTACGTAGGTAATTGTAGATGGCCCAGTAGTCGCGCTTCCCTCCTGCACGGCTGATGGCCTTATTGATGTTGCCAGGACCACTGTTGTAGGCGGCTATCACCAGAGGCCAGTCGTGGTAGATGTCATAGAGGTCTTTCAGGTAGCGAGCAGCTGCCCAGGTAGATTTGATAGGGTCTCTGCGCTCATCAATGAGGCTGTTGGTCTCCAGTCCGTAGATCTTGCCAGTGGCTACCATGAACTGCCAGAGGCCTGCCGCACCAGCGCGTGACACGGCGTTAGGGTCGAGTGCCGATTCTATGATGGGTAGGTACTTCAGCTCCATAGGAAGCCCGTAGGCTTCCAGTGCCTCTTCGAAGATAGGCATGTAGAAGTTGCTGGCACTCACCATGTAGGATACCCTTTCGCGCAGGTTTCCTGTATAGAGGTCTATGAACTTGCGCACCACCTCGTTGAATGGCATTTCTATCACGGTGGGCATGCGCTGTAGGCGGTCCATGATCACAGAGTCGCTCACCACGGGGTTCACATTCTCCATGTCGCAGTCGGATGCCGGGGCGATGAAGTTCTTCACCTTCCAGTCGGCCAGCAGGCTGTCCAGTGGGTATGTCATGCTCAGAGGCAGTCCTATTTCCTCTTTCACTTCTTGTCCGTTCTCATGGACGATGACCTCTATGCTTTCTCCCACTTCCTGTCCCCATGACGGAAGGGCGAAGCCCATGAGGGCTCCGCAAAGCGCGGTTCGGATGATAGTTCTAAGTCTCATATATGGTCTTTATTATGTTCTCTCAAAACGTTATGCTGCACTGCACGCCCACGGTCTGTTTCGACTTGAAGCTACCCGCCCCGTTCAGCAGCGTGGGTTCCACACGCATACTCAGATCGGGCGATATGTCGAAGTTCGACAGCTCCGCATCTACGTAGGCATCTACCACCGAGAGCGCATATACGCCTATGAAGGCGAAGATGCTGAGGTCTCTATAGCGCCTGTACATGTCCTTACGCTTACGCAGCGTTTCTGTGACCTGCGTCTTCGAGGTGCCTCTGATGTAGCTGGCTGGCAGAAGGTCTGTGATGCTGGACGAACTCCAGTTGTCGTTCACAGCATCCTTGTAGGCAGCTGCATAGTCCTTGTACATGCGGTTGTTCCACGTCAGTGCATAGGTGCATCCCACGAATCCGCCGTAGAAGATGGGCAGCTTCCAGTACTTATGGTTGTATATCTGTCCGCCACCTGGTATCACCAGTGCCATCCACGTGGCCTTGGTCGGATTTGGCACCCACAGCTTGGTGCTCACGCCTACCTTCTGCAGGCTGTCTTCCAGCATCTGATCACTCACAGGAGCAGTCTCCAGCGATAAGGAGATGCTGTCGCTCAGCGGTCCTTCACGCCTACGGCGTTCAGCCCTCGGTATGTCTTGCCCGTAGGCCGTGAGCATCAGTCCCTCGGCCAGGCAAAGCAGCATGACCACACACAGCCTGTATGTCAGCCTCTGCCACTTCATCTTTTCTTCATGCCGTCAAATAGCACCATGATGCGTTCCAGCTCCTCTTCGTCGTTGAAGGGGATGGTGATTTTTCCCTTGCCCTTGTCAGAGCAGGTAAACTGCACCTTGGTTTGGAAGAAGGAGGAGAGTTGCTGCGTCAACAGGTTGAACTCCTTAGGCAGTTTCGACTTCGGCCTTGCCACAGGCTCATCGCCATTCTGCAGTACCTTCACCAGTTCTTCCACTTTGCGCACGGAGTAGTCGCGTGAGAGTATGTCCTCATAGAGCTTCATCTGCTGCTTGGGGTCATCCAGTGCGAGCAGCGCACGGGCATGCCCCATGTCTATCTGCTTGTTCTGCAGTCCCAGCTGTATAGGTGCTGGCAGTTTCAGCAGTCGCAGGTAGTTGGCTATGGTGGCACGCTTCTTCCCCACGCGCTCACTGAGGCGTTCCTGCGTCAGTCCGTACTGGTCCAGCAGGTGCTGATAGGCCAATGCTATCTCCACGGAGTTCAGATCCTCACGCTGAATGTTCTCTATCAGTGCCATCTCCATCACGTTCTCATCATCGGCCGTGCGTATGTAGGCGGGGATGGTGGTGAGGTGTGCCATCTGTGCGGCACGGAAACGACGTTCGCCCGCTATGATCTGATATTCGTCGTCGGAGAGCTTACGCAGGGTGATGGGCTGTATGATGCCTATCTCCTCGATAGAGTCGGCCAGCTCCTGCAGTGCCACGGGGTCGAACTCCCTACGCGGCTGGTTGGGGTTCACCTTAATCTTCTTCAGTTCTATCTCGTTGATGGAGGAAGATCCTTCTGTCTGCACATTGTCCATGTCCAGCAGGGCATCCAGTCCTCTTCCCAGTGCATTTCGTTGTTGCTTTGCCATAGTCAATCCTTTCCTTCGTTTCTGCTGATAAGTTCCTTGGCCAGTGCCATGTGGTTCTTGGCACCGTTAGAGTCGGCATCGTAGAGTATGGCGGGCAGTCCGTAGCTGGGTGCCTCGCTCAGCTTCACGTTGCGCTGTATCACGGTGCTGAATACCAGTTCTTGGAAGTGGCGTTTCACCTCGTCGTAGATCTGGTTGGCTTGGCGTAGGCGTGAGTCATACATCGTGAGCAGGAAGCCCTCTATCTCCAGTGCGGGGTTCAGGCGCGACTTGATGATCTTGATGGTGTTCAGCAGCTTGCTGATGCCTTCCAGTGCGAAGTATTCTGCCTGCACGGGGATGATGACCGACTGTGCGGCCGTCAGGGCGTTCACGGTGATGAGTCCCAATGACGGTGAGCAGTCTATCAGTATATAGTCGAATTCATCTTTCAGTGGAGCCAACACGTTGCGCATGATTTTCTCACGCCCAGGCATGTTGAGCATCTCTATCTCGGCCCCCACCAGGTTGATGTGTGAGGGAATCACCTTCAGTGTCTCTATTTCTGTGTCATGTATGGCTTCTTTCACGTCGGCATTGTCTATCAGGCACTCATAGATAGAAGAGTTCACTTGCTTGATGTTCACGCCCAGCCCCGAAGAAGCGTTAGCCTGTGGGTCAGCATCTACCACCAGCACGCGCTTTTCCAGCGTGGCGAGCGATGCTGCCAGGTTGATCGTAGTAGTGGTTTTACCCACTCCGCCTTTTTGGTTGGCCAATGCAATGATTTTACCCATAATCTGTGCTTTAATACCTTTATAAAATGCAAAGATAGCACAAATCTTTGTGCTATCCTTATTTCAGCCTATTTTTTTGATTTTTTAAGGGCTGAGTGTATGGGAAGAGGCCTTAATGCAAGTCTTTTATTTGATTGTTACCCATTGACTTCCGCCGTCAGCACTATCCACTACGGCATGAATAAACTTCACACCCATCACGCCGTCAGATATGGTTGGGAAATCGAAGCAAGAATAGTCTTTGCCGTGTTTCTTTGCATCCACGGCATTGAGAAATTCCCGATGAATATTCGCAAAAGCTACGAATAGTCCCTCTGGATGTCCTGATGGGATGCGT
>ERZ842401.683-NODE-683-length-49805-cov-13.936241_pt1 | contig 49805 bp, 40 predicted proteins | sample MGYA00521270_ERZ842401 | MGnify/ENA primary metagenome ERZ842401 (study PRJEB31892, sample SAMEA3878208) | bioreactor metagenome | biome: Moose rumen | place: Sweden | collected 2011-10 | study: EMG produced TPA metagenomics assembly of the PRJEB12797 data set... | reverse complement strand
GAGCTGATTTAATTAGGAATTAGGAATGAGGAATTAATAATGAAGGAAGGTTTTCAATTCCTAATTCCTAATTCATAATTCCTAATTGCTAAAAGCGCGGAATAAAAAAATAACGGCGGGCAATTTGCCTGCCGCTTTTTTATTTCGTATAATTTGACGAGATTTTTTTTGCGAGGAGAAGATTTTGAAACTTTATCGATACAGAACGATTCAAAGTGCGTTGCTTGAGTTGGAGAACGGCGCGTTTTATTTTGCAAAGCCCGAAGAACTCAACGACCCGCTTGAGGGTTACTTAAAAATTTTTTGGCAAGGCGACAAAGCCGCGTGGGAAGGTTTGCTGAAAAATTTTGTCTGCAGTTTGTTTTACAACTTGCAAACTTATTTGCTGATGACGCGAAATTTTGGCGTCGGGCAGAAAAATTATCTTCAGGATTTAAAAAATAAGGTTGTGATAATGAATCTGCGGCAATTCGACAATTCTCCGCTGAATAAAATTTTTTTGGAGCTTGGAGAAAATTTTTTGCTTGAAAATGAGACGCAAAAGATTGTTTCTTTTTATGGCGAAGAAAATATAAAATGTTACGGCAAGGAAATTGAATTTATTTTGCGGACGACGGTCGACGCCGCCTGTCATCTCTGCGTTGAAAAATGTAAATCGCTCGGACTTATCCCAAATAATTTTGACGAAAATTTTTTTGATGTGGCTTATGAAATATCGTTTGAAGATCTGAAAAATCTCGGCGACGCGGAGCGCAAGCGGCGGATTGAGGAAATGGAAAATTTGAACTGCGACGCGATGGAGTCGGGCTTGTTGGCGTTGAAATTGAATCGGCGAAGAGTTACGGACGCGATTTATGAACTCAAGCAACAGATATTGCGGCTTAAAATTTTTTTCCCGCGAATTTACGGCGAGCAATTAAAAGAAATTATGTATCCCAACGGCTACGTGGTATGTTTTTCGGAGACGGCGACCAATTCGGCAATGTGGGGCAATTACGCGGACAATCACAAGGGAATTTGTTTTGTTTATGAGACGGAAAGTCTTGACGGGCGCGAATTTATAAATTTTGCCGCGAAATCTTTGGAGGTGAAGCCGATAAATTACGGTGCGCAGATAATTGAGCGGAATTTTTTCGACACGCTCCGATATTTAAATTTTCTCCGCGCAGAAGATTGGTTGACGGGCGCGGGCGGAGTCAGAAGTCGCAAGCTTGACGAAGTCGAAAAGCCCGGCGAATACGAAGACATTTATTGCGAGAAATTTTATCGGAAAACGGCGGATTGGTATCACGAGCGGGAGCACAGGATTTTTTTGGCGGATAAATTTTATCAGTACGACGATAAGTTCTCTCGAAATTTGAAATACGATTTGAACACGCTTAAAGGAATAATTTTCGGAATAAGGACGACGCTTGATGACAAATTGGAGTTGATACAGAAACTTTTGCGCTTGCGAAAAGATTTAAGCGAATTTGAATTTTATCAAGCGGAGTTTGATGACGAGACGCAGATAATTTCCGTTCGCGAAAAACTTTTGCTTATAAAATCGCTTGAATGAACTGTGCGGCGCGAAGATTTTTGCAGGAAAAACTTCTCAAGCGTTGAAATTTCCAAAAAATTTTTGGCGGAGGCGAAACATGCAAAAAAAAATAATCGTTGCGGGTATCGGACCGGGCGGCGAAGATTACATTACGCCCGCTGCGTTGAAAAAAATTCGTGAGGCAAAATTTTTGGTCGGCGGACGCCGTGCATTGGAAGAATTTTCTGCGTCGAATCAAATAACTTGTGCGATAACTCGCGACCTTGACGCGCCGATAAATTTTATCCGCGAAAAAATTTCTTTGGGAGAAGTTGTCGTCATGGTAAGCGGCGACCCGGGTTATTATTCGCTACTTGATCTGCTCCGAAAAAATTTTCCGCCCGAATCAATCGAAGTCATTCCGTCAATCAGCGCAATGCAACTCGCCTTCGCCAAAATCGCCTTGCCTTGGCACGACGCGACGCTTTTAAGTTTTCACGGGCGGCAACCTGCGCGGGAAGCTTTAAAATTTTCGGAAGGAAAAATTTTGGGGCTCTTGACGGACGCAGAATTTAATTCCGCAACGATCTCAAAAATTTTATTTGAGTGCGGCTGGGATAAAAAATCTTCAATCACGATTTGCGCAAAACTTTCTTATCCCGATGAAAAAATTTTCACGACGACGCTCGCCGAAGCCGCACAAGCCGAGCCCGTCAATCATTGCATTTTAATTGTCAAATGACGGAAGGAAAAATTTTGGGACTTTTGACGGACGGCGAATTTAATTCTGCGACGATCTCAAAAATTTTATTGGAGTGCGGTTGGGATGAAAAATCTTCAATCACGATTTGCGCAAAACTTTCTTATCCCGATGAAAAAATTTTCACGACGACGCTCGCCGAAGCCGCACAAGCCGAGCCCGTCAATCATTGCATTTTAATTGTCAAATGACGGAAGGAAAAATTTTGGGACTTTTGACGGACGGCGAATTTAATTCTGCGACGATCTCAAAAATTTTATTGGAGTGCGGTTGGGATGAAAAATCTTCAATCACGATTTGCGCAAAACTTTCTTATCCCGACGAAAAAATTTTCACGACGACGCTCGCCGAAGCCGCACAAGCCGAGCCCGTCAAGCATTGCATTTTAATTGTTAAGGAGGATCTCAAATGGGTTATAAGCTGTGGGATTTTTTCAAGGAATTGCAAAGGGATTATGAACTTGTCGACTTGACGCATCCGCTCGACAACGACAGCCCGTATTGGGCGGGCATTCCCGAAGGCTCGGTTGAACTTTGCAAGACGTGTTTTGATTGGGGCAACCCGATGCTCGACTGCCTTATTCAGACTTTTAAATTTCCGGGGCAATTCGGCACGCACATTGATTTTCCCGGTCACTTCATTAAAAATGCGCCGCTCTCTGAATCTTACGGCGCGAAAAATATGATTTACCCGCTGTGCATTATCGACATTTCGGAAAAAGTTGCGGCGGACGTTCATTATGCGGTGACGGCGGAGGACATCAAAGCTTACGAAAAAATTTTCGGCGAAATTCCAGACGGCGCGTTCGTTGCTCTTTACAGCGGCTGGGCTCGTCATTGGCCCGACATGAATAAAATTTCGGGCATTGCAGAAGACGGCAGCGAAAATTTCCCCGGCTGGAGTCTCGACGCGCTGAAATACATTTACGAAACCCGCAACGCCGCCGCAAACGGTCATGAAACTCTTGACACCGACGCATCAAAACTCGCGGCGGAGGCGGGCGATTTGGTTTGTGAAAGATATTTGCTCTCGAAAGGAAAACTTCAAGTCGAAGTCATGACGAATCTTGATAAAGTTGCTCCCGCCGGCGCGATTGTTTTTGTTTCTTGGGCGAATATCAAAGGCGCAACGGGTTTGCCCGCCAGAGTTATCGCCGTTACTCCGCGCAGGTGATTCGTTGTGACTAATCTTGAAAAGCTCGCGGAAATTTTTCCCGAAGTTATAACCGAAGCCGAAGACTCCGAAGGAAATTTGATTCGCGCTATTGATTTTGAACGCTTTAAGCAAATTTTTTCCGATGAACTCTCGGAAGGACGCGAGGCTTATGTTTTTAATTTCGTCGGGAAAAAAAAAGCCGAATTTGAGGCGAATAAACCGATAAAAAAAACTTTGCGCCCGATTATTTCGGAAAGCCGCGACTTTGAAACCACAAAAAATATTTATGTCGAAGGCGATAATCTCGACGCGCTGAAAATTTTGGCTGAAAGTTATCTCGGCAAGGTTAAAATGATTTATATCGACCCGCCTTACAACACCGGCAACGATTTTATTTATCGCGACGATTTTACTCAAAGCGAAGACGAATTTGACGCGGCGACTGAAAATTTTGATGACGACGGCAACCGTCTTTTTGCCAACAAAGAAAGTCGCGGGCGTTTTCATTCCGATTGGTGCGCAATGATTTATTCTCGGCTTTTGCTCGCAAAAAATTTTTTGTCGCAAGACGGAGTAATTTTTATCAGCATTGACGACCACGAACAGGCGAATCTCAAAAAAATTTGCGACGAAGTCTTCGGGGAAAAAAATTTTGTCGCGCAGATTATTGTTATCACAAATCCAAGCGGGCGTGATTATGGCGGCGTCGCTCGAACTCACGAATACATTTTTGCTTATAGAAAATCCGACGCGCTGAAAATAAATTTAATCACGGACTCCGAAAATCAATTCGTTTTGTCTGATGAACTCGGCGGCTTTGAATTGCGCGAACTCAGAAATCGCAATGTCCGCTTCAACGACAAGAACCGCCCGAATCTTTACTATCCGTTTTATGTGAACACGCAAGACGCGGACGCCAACGGCTTGAATTATATTTCATTGGAGCCGAAGGCGGGCTGGCTTGAACTTTATCCTATGGAATCGCAGGGAGTCAAAACAGTTTGGCGTTGGGGAAAAGAGAAGGCGGCGGCGAATCTCAACGTAAACATTTTGGCAAAACGAAAACGCGACGGCGGCTGGATGATTGTCGAAAAATATCGCGAGCCAAAAAAAATGGCGCGTTCGGTTTGGACAGAAAAAAATTGCCGCAACGAGGCGGGTACTTTGCTTTTAAAAGAAATTTTTAACGGAAAAGTTTTCGATTATCCTAAGTCGCTTGAAACTTTAATGCGTTTAATTGAAATGGGGACGGACGAAAATTCAATCGTCATGGATTTTTTCAGCGGCAGTGCAACGACGGCGCACGCAGTAATGGAATCGAACGCGCAGGACGGCGGACACAGAAAATTTATCATGATTCAACTGCCCGAAACGACGCCCGAAAACTCGGAGGCACGCCGCGCAGGCTTTAAAACCATTTGCGACATAGGCAAGGAAAGAATTCGCCGTGCGGGCGACAAAATCAAAAAAGATTTTCCCGCAGTCGACACGGGCTTTAGGGTTTTCAAGGTTGATTCGTCGAATTTCAAGCCGATACCTAAGGTTTGGACGCCGCAAGCGATAGATTTATTCGCGGAGAACATAAAAGCCGACCGCAACGAATATGATTTGCTTTTCGGGACGTTATTGGAAATTGGCTTGCCTTTGGACAAAAATTTTTCTGAAGAAACACTCGACGGCTTTAAGGTTTTGAATTACGGCGGAGAAATTTTGGCTTGCTTTGAAAAAAATATTTCGGCTGAAGTGTTTAGGAAGCTTGCAAGGCGCAAACCGCAGAAAATATTTTTCCGCGACGCGTCGTTCAGAAGTTCAGCCGACAAAATCAACGCTTTGGAGTTTTTCCGCAACTTCGCGCCCGATACAACCGTAAAAGTTCTGTGATTGGCAAAAAAAATCTCCCAACCGACAATCGGAAGGGAGTTTTTTTCATTTTATGAATCATTTTCTGCGCGGAAGGATTTTTTTCGCGATTGAAAGCATCAATTTTATACGATTGAGCTGATTAACTTCGCTTGAGCCGGCGTCGCAATCAATCGCCACGACATTTACGTTATCAAAATTTTCTCGGAGGGCGTGCAAAGTGCCTTTCAAGATTATGTGGTTTGGGAGACAAGCAAACGGCGACAAACCGACGATATTTTTAACTCCGCTTTCAATCAGCGAAACCATTTCGCCGCAAATAAGCCAACCTTCGCCGCTCAAGTTACCATTACTTAAGAATTGGCTTGCGAGCCGCGCAGTTTCTTTAATATCGTGCGGAGCGCGGAAGTTTTTGGAGTTTTTAAGTGCATTTTTCATAGGCAGACGGAAAAATTCAATGAACTTGATAAAAATCTCGGCGAAAAATTTATCTTTACGCGAGCCGTCCAATAATTCGCGCTTAACAATGGCATCATGGGCGCAGTACAGGAAAAAATCAACAAAATCGGGCATAATTACTTCCGCGCCTTCGTCATGCAAGACTTTTTCCAAGAAATTATTGGCGACGGGGTGATATTTAACCAAAATTTCTCCGACAATGCCGACTTTCGGCTTGACAAGCGTTTCATCAATGGGTATCGCGTCGAATTGGCGGACAATTTCCTTGATATTTTTCCTGTAGCTTAAATAATTTCCGTCAATCAAATCAGATTTGGCAAGCGTCATCCACTCGGCGAACAATTTATCGGTTTCGCCGCGATTAATTTCATAAGGACGCATTCTGTTTAGAACATTTTGCAATAAATCGCCGTAAACGGAGGCTTTAATCGCGTCAATGAGGCAATCGCGGCTTAATTCAAAGGCATCAGTTTCATTTTCAAGCCCCCAACAGGCAAAAACGGGAACTTGCCCGAAACCCGCGAACTTCAACGCGCGACGCATGACGGAAATATAATTCGTGGCGCGACAACCGCCGCAAGTCTGGAATAAAATAATCGACGTGTTATTTGGGTCGCATTCGCCCGATTTTAGAGCCGCAATCATCTGCCCGGTAACGACAATCGCAGGATAGCACATCTCGTTATTAACAAATCGAAGTCCAATATCAATCGCCGCCTTATCGGGGAGCGCGGGAATCAAAATTTTGTAGCCGTACTTGTTTAAAACGGTTTGAATCAGTTCAAAATGGATTGGTGCCATCTGCGGAGCCAAAATCGTATGCTTTTTCTTGCAATCGGCGGTAAAATGGGGGCGTTCGGGGAATTTTTTGTGCGAATAGACGACTGAAGATTTTCTTTTCAACGCGGCGAGCAACGAACGCAATCTGATTCGAGCCGCGCCGAGATTTGAAACTTCGTCGAGCTTAATCATCGTGTAAATTTTGCCGTGAGTCTCCAAAATCTCTTTAACCTGTTCAATCGTGAGCGCGTCAAGCCCGCAACCGAACGAACTTAGCTGAATCAGCGTTATGTTTGGATTTTGAGCGGCGAACTGCGCGGCGTGATAAAGTCTGGCGTGATAACTCCACTGATTGACGACAGAAATTTGCGGCGCGTCAACTTTTGTATGATAAACGGCGTCTTCGGAGAGAATCGGCAAGCCGTAAGACTGAATCATTGCGTCGATACCGTGATTAATTTCGGGGTCGACGTGATACGGGCGTCCGACGAGCAAAATTGCATGTTCGCCGCTGTTTTCAATGCGTTTTAAGAGATTTTCGCCGAAATTTTGAACGTCGCGGCGATAATTTTCCATTTCAGCCGCCGCTTTGTCGACTGCGCGGGAAATTTCATCAGAATTGACGCCTTCCGATTTAAATTCTTCGGCGAGACGCTTTTTTAATTTCTTCATGTCGTGGACGGGCAGGAACGGTTGAATAAATTTAATGCCGCGTTCTTTCAAAACGTCCATGTTGTTGCGGATATTTTCGGGATAACTGGCGACAATCGGGCAATTATAAAAATTATCGGGGCGCGTGTCGAAATTATAGGGCTCGCAAGGATAAAAAATCTTTTTCAAGCCACGTTCGACCAAATCCATAACGTGACCGTGCGCCAATTTCGCGGGATAACAGAGCGAATCGCTGGGAATTGTGGAAATGCCCTTATAAAAAATCTGCGCGGAGGATTTTGAGGAAATTTCGACGCGATAACCCAATTCGGTTAAAAAAGTGTGCCAAAAAGGATAATCTTCGTAGATATTCAGCACTCTTGGGATACCGATTGAGCCGCGCTTGGGATTTTCCAACGGCTGATAGTCGAAAAGCCTTTTGTATTTGTAGGCGTAAGCGTTCGGAATCTCATTTCCCTTTTCCCGTTTCCCTTGCCCCGTACCCCTTTCACAACGATTGCCCGTGAAATATTTGCCGCCGTCCGGGAATTTTTGCATGGTTATCAAACAATTATTGCCGCAACGCCCGCAACGATAACTTTTCGTGACGACGGAAAAATTTTCCAATTCGTCAGCCGTCAAAAGCTTTGAATCGCCCGAAAAATTTTCTTTAGCGAGAATCGCGGCTCCATACGCGCCCATAAGCCCGGCAATATCGGGGCGAATAACATTTTTATGCAAAATTTCTTCAATCGAGCGTAAAACTGCGTCGTTATAAAAAGTTCCGCCCTGCACAACGATATTTTCGCCCAAATCTTCAACGTTTTTAAGTTGCATAACCTTAAACAGCGCGTTTTTAATGACGGAAAGGGCAATTCCCGCCGAAATATCATTGACGCTCGCGCCTTCCTTTTGCGCCTGTTTAACTTTTGAGTTCATAAAAACTGTGCAACGAGTTCCCAAATCGACGGGCGCGGAAGAGTTCAGAGCTTTTTTTGCAAAATCTCCGACCGTCATGTTCAAACCCTGCGCGAAATTCTGGATAAAACTGCCGCAACCCGCACTGCAAGCCTCGTTTAGCGTGATATTTCCGATTGAGCCGTCCTTGACGAAAAAACATTTCATATCCTGCCCGCCGATGTCCAAAACAAAGGAAACGTCGGGGCAAAATTCCTGCGCGGCGGTTAAATGGGCAAAAGTTTCGACTTCGGAGCCGTCGGCATGAAGAGCGGCTTTAACAATCGCCTCGCCGTAACCCGTCGTGAAAACTCCGCCGATTTTTGCGGTCGCGGGCAGGTTTTCGTAGAGATTTTTAATCTGATTGACGACAATTTTAAGCGGAACGCCTTCATTTGAGCCGTAATTTGTATAAAGGATTTGTTTTTTCTCGCCGATGGCGCAGATTTTTGTTGTTGTGGAGCCCGCATCAATGCCTATGAAAATTTTTCCGTGATAAGTGCTTAAATCGCCGCGTTTAACGCGATTTTTATCGTGACGCGCCTTAAAATCTGCAAAATCCGCCGCGTCTTTGAACAAAATAAAATCAGCCTTGCGCGTTTCGGAGCGTGCCGCCTCTTCAGACTTTTTAATCGACTCTTCAAGCTGACGAACGGAAATTTCTTCGGCTTCCTCGCTGAGAGCTGCGCCAGTTGCGACAAAAAAATTTCCGTCGGGCGTGTCGACGACTTCACTTTGAGAAAGTCCGAGCGTCTCGACGAATCTTTTTTTCAGTTCGGGCAAAAAGTGCAAAGGACCGCCCAAAAATGCAACGTTGCCCGCTATCGGACGTCCCTGCGCCAAATTTCCGATCGTTTGATTGACAACCGCTTGAAAAATCGATAAAGCAATGTCGGCTTTCTTCGCGCCGTCGTTCATAAGGGCTTGAATATCGGTTTTCGCAAAAACTCCGCAACGAGAAGCGATTGTGTAAATCTGCTTGCCCTTTTCCGCCAAAGCGTTTAAGCCCGGCGCGTCGGTTGAGAGCAAGCTCGCCATGTGGTCGATAAAACTTCCCGTGCCGCCCGCGCAAACTCCGTTCATGCGAACTTCGGGCGCATTTCCGAGATAAATTATCTTCGCGTCCTCGCCGCCGAGTTCAACAACGGTATTTGTCTGCGGAATAAATTTTTCGACCGCCGCTTGGCAAGCAATGACTTCCTGCACGAAGGGTAACGAAATTTTTTTTGCAATGCCCATGCCCGCCGAGCCCGCCAGCGCGATTTTAAAAGTTTTTTCGCCGATGATATTTTTCAGCGAAGAAAGGGAATTCGTCAGCGCGGAGCCGATTTCCGAAAAATGCCGCGCATAATTTTTGAAGACAAGCCGTTCCTCGTCCATGACAACCAATTTTATTGTCGTGGAGCCGATGTCAATTCCGACTTTCATAAAAAAATCACCTCGCCGCCTGCAATTTTATAATTCTGCTTGCGCGGTGTCAATCAAAAAACAATTCGTAATTCGTAATGCGTAATGAAAAAAATCCCCTCCGATTTTGGAAGGGATAATTTTTTTCCGCGCAGGCAGTTTTTTTATTTCAAAAATTATTTGCCGCTTAAAAGCAGATTGGCTGTGGAAGTTTTCATGATTTCATAATCGTGCGTCGTGAATTCCGTCCTGCCGAAAGCATCATAATAACCGCAACTTACCGGAGCATCGGGATAATCCATGTATTGAACATTTCCGTAATTGTCGACATACATTTCAATTCCGTTCTCAACAATTTTGGTGTACTTCCATTTTATCATTTCGGGCTCCGCTTCATAACCGTCGGCGTAATTGTTTCTGTCCGCCACATAATACGGATTCTTAACTGCTTTTGTCGCCGTGAAGTTATCGTTGTTGTCCCTTGTGTATTTTCCGCTGTCAGCTTTAAGCTCGTCTTCAAAGTCTTTGGTAGTTTTCAAGCGCAAATATTCTTTGGCGACAACAAAACCTCTGAAACTGTCTTGAGCTTCGCCGATTACGACAACCGGACTGTAAGGCGTGTAAAGGATGCCGCGAAAAGGAGCATTCAGATTCAAAATCACGGGCAGAGCGTCGCGAACATGTTCTTTCTCGCTTTCTTCTCTGTACATGTCATAAGTTTCGGGTCCGTCATAAAACAGGACGAGGGGACGATATTTATTTTCGCCGTCATTGTAATTAGACTCTTTTACATTGATGATTATTTGTCTGACGGAACTTAAACCCATTACGGCATTCATGTTGGTCGTTGTATGTCCTACTGTTCTATCGGGATAAAACAGCATGGGTTCACTTTCAATTCGTCCCCACAAAATATCGGGCAACAAATTTCCATTCTCGTCTTTGTCACGATATTCCTCTGAACGCTCTTTGTAAGGTGCGCCAATATTCATTGTAGCGTGAATGCGCAAAATACCTATGTTCTTGATGTCATCTCCTTGATATGCCGTCCAATCTTCATAAGTTGTATTGCCTTTATGATTACAAGTAGTTTTTAAGTATCCCAATTTAAAATCCCAGTCTTGTTCGTTGACACTACTGAATGTAAGTTCCGGCTTGAAGTCGACATTTATCGAATCCAATTTATCCCAAGTATAAGGCTTGCCGTCGGGATTGTAAGTGTAACTGCTCGGATCAACTTTATTAACGGCAGCTTGTGTTTGTACGACACTGCTCATGTTTGTTTTACCGTCGCCCCATGAATCACCAATTCCGTCACCATTTTTATCAACAACATCGTCCCAAATATTTATGGTTTCCGTGCGATAAGTGGCTCCGTTGATTTTGTAATGATTTTTTTGTCTTGAAAGTGATTCCATGCACTGGTATAAACTGCAAAACCAAAACGATTCTCAAAATCTGACGCAAGTGCAAGCACATAGACTTCTCTTCCTGTTGCTTCATCTGTATAAGTTTTAGTTCCATCAATTGTTATATATTTCTTTTGAACTTCCCAGTTGCCGACAATGACGTTTGAATTTTTTGCACCCTCAACAGCTTCTTCAAAACCTTCTTCGTCCGTTATCACAGTGGGACTGCGAGCGGGCATTTCGGGCACTTGCGGCAAAATTGTTTCGGACACGTCGGACATTTCGGGAGGAGTGGGCGTGTCTTGAACATTTTTGGAAAGCATGGCTACTGCCGTCACGGGCGCACTCATGTCGTCGAACCAGCCCGGCAAAAAGAAATGTCGGATCTCTTCGCTGAGTTTGACGACGTAATAAAGATTGTCATCCTTTTCATAGAGCTTGGGCTCTTCGGCTTGAATTTCTCTTTTTGTCCAAGAATCGACCAACGAGCTTTGACTTTCACCGGACAAATTTTTGTTGACATATTTTTTGGCAACGTTATTGCTGCTGGTTATCGCTTCCTTTTCGGATGGTGTATCCGTTCTGTATTCGTTGCTGACTCCGACGGGATATTTTTTGACGAGCACAATGTTTTTGTAGTCGGAGAAATTTTGTCCTTCGGAAATGAGAGTTTGTGCTCCCGCGACAGCCGCCGCGTCTGCCGCATTTTGCAAGCGCGAGACATTCAAATAGTACCAACCAAGATCAAGCGTCACGCCGATAAACAAGATAAAAATCGGCATGAGTAAAGCAAAAAGCATTGAGACTTGTCCGCGCCGCTTGGAAAATCGTGCTCGCGCCTTGGGTTTGAAACATTTTTCTAACATTTTAATCGGCTCCTTTCTGACAAAATTCGCTTAAAACTTTTCTGTCGATCTTGACAAACTCCCCATGAAAGGGATTGTGCTGTCAACAACACTTGCTTAAAAATTTAAGTCTTACGGTGTCTCCTGCAAGGGTCGTTGCCCCAACCCTTCGCGCAAAATATTTATTGCTGCGTTTCGGTCGCGGTCATGTTCCGCACCGCATTTCGGACATTTCCACTCCCGCACATTCAAATCTTTTACTTGCAAATTTTTTTCTCCGCAATACGAACACAACTGACTTGACGCAAAAAATCTTTCCACTTCGACAATCAGCGTGCCAAACTTTCTTGCCTCGTACTTCAATATCTTTACGAAGTTGCCAAAAGCCAAATCAGAAATTTTCTTTCCGTGAAGTCTTTGCATTGCCTTTACACTTAAATTCTCAAGGCAGATGGTATCGTATTCAAGACAAAGTTTTTGCGCCAATTTAAAGTGAAAATCGCGCCGCCGGTTTGCCGCTTTCTTGTGTAGCCTTGCAAGTTTTAATCGCGCTCGTCGTCTGTTATTCGAACCGTTACTTTTTCTTGAAAGTTCGCGTGACGCTTTAGCTATCGCCTTTGAGTTACTCGCAAAAAACAACGGGCTTGTTATATCTTTCCCGTCCGACGCCGTCAAAAATGTTTTTAGCCCAAAGTCGAAACCGACGCTTTGACCTGTTCGCGTCTCGACTTCAATCTTTTTGGCGTCTGTCACGAAGTAAATGTAAATATCACCTAAACTATCTCGCTTAATTGTTACCGTCTTAACCTTGCCGCTGATTCTTCGCGATTGAAAGTATTTATAACTCTGTCCATTAATTTTCAAGGTGCGATTGTCTTCGTCGAGTTTCCAACCTGCCCGTTTAAGTGTGAAAGATTTGTAGCGACGAACTTTTTTAAACTTCGGAGGCGAACAGTGAACTTTGCGCTTGACGTTCCCGAAAAACAATTCAAAGGCGCGATTGATTCTTTCGGCGACATCTTGCACTGCTTGCGAGCCGTATTCAAGCAAGTAACTAAACTTCGATATTTTCTTCAGCTTTGTCAAATGTTTTTTGAGTTTGTTTTGATTCAGAAATTTGCCGAAGAATTTATAGTAGCGATTATGGAGGGCAATGCAATGATTGTACGTCAAGCCTGCCGCATTTATCTGCTTATGAAGTTTTGCGTTATGCTCGGATTTGTAGAGCTTAAAGCAGAAAGTTTTCATTACATTCACCTCCGGTGCCATTTTAGCATTTCAAAATTTAAAAAGCAAAATTTTCAATAACTAAAATTCAAGTTGATAGCTTATAGCTAATAGCTGATAGAATTTCTCCCTATCACCTATAAGCTGTCTACTATAAGCTAAAAATCAAGTCGCCCATTTCATCAGCAAAGATTCTTCTTCTTCCGCGCTGAGTTCGCCGCCTTGAATCATTTTCTGCGCAACCTCCTGAGACTTGGCAAACAGTTCGATAAAGTTAATATCGTAAATTTTATTGAGTTCATGAAGAAGTTTTTCCGCCTCCTCAAAAGATTTTGCCTCAAGATTGTTGACGGCGCGGCGGTCGCAAATCAAACCCATTGCCAAAAGACAAACGCTTATCTCAACGTTATTCAAATTTCGCGAACGAATCACTTTGCACAAATCGCTGATAATCTGTTCGCGCTTGACGCCGTAATTAATCGGACGACCGTCAACCTTGCAGGCAACGCCCAATGCATGAGCAGAAATTTGAATGCCGCTCGCCATGCCCGACAAAACTTTTGCGCAATCTTTTTTGAACTCGTAATAAATCCAATCAATCTCGGTTTTGGTTATCGCGTGAGTGTAAAGATTCGCCATACGAAATTTTTCGTTGTTGTGAAGGTTGACAAGTTGCGCAATGTCATTTTCGTCGCCGCACATCGACAAGGTATAAACGCATTGAATTTTTGTGTTCATCTTCAAACCGGCTCTGCCGAGAGTTATTCCGGGATTGTAAAGTTCTTCGTCAAGCTGATAGAGACAAAGGCGCGCCAAGCGTCTTTTTTGTTGAACAGTCCAATCTCCGCCGATTTTCCGCGCAATGACAACGCAACGGAGTTTGAAAGATTCTTCGCGGGAATTTTTTGCATCGTCAAGCATCTGAAGAAGCGGCTCGGCAAATTCTCTGTGATTGCTCGCGGAAAGAATTGTATTCACATTCAGTTTCAGCGTCGCGGAATATCGGACGTTTTCTTCCTTGTTGCGTTTTCTGAAGGCGTCGTCAACATTTCTGCACAGAGAACGAATTGTATTCATTTGCGCCCTTGCATTGACGCGCCCGCCGAATTTCGCAATGAGTTTTGACTTCGGACCTTTCTCGACGCCCGTCGCGATTGAAATTGTCGCCGTGCCGTGATCCATAAGTTCAAGCCCGCGCTCGTCCCGACAAGTCGCCGCGTCCATCCGAATTATTTTATCTTCGTCCATGAAAATGCTGAACGTCACAAAAGTATCCGTCTTCGCCCGCGAATATTTTTCGGGGAACTCGATATTTCCCTTCGCAATGATTCTGTAAGTGCCGTCGGCTTCTGCGCGGGCAATGGGCACGCTGATAACATTTTTTCCGGGCGGAAGTCGAAAGCCCGTAAATCTCTCCGAAGTGTAAGGCAACTCCTTTCCTGCAGGAATAATTTCTTCGTAATTTCCGCCGAAAGTCACAAGGTAAAAACTTTCGTTGAGGATATTTCTTCCGAAAACCACGCCGATTGAACGATCTGCATTTGTAATATTTCTCGGCGGACGAACAGCCTGTTGAGAAATTTTTATCGGAGTTTCTTCGGGCAATTCGTTTTTGACTTCGCTTGCAAGTTCCTTGTCGTATTTGTGCAAAAAATAATGGTAGACGGCGGCACCGCGAGCAACCGCTTGATCCGGGTCGAGCGCAACAATCGGTTCAAAGCCGAAAAATTTTTTCAGCCGATTGATAACCATGTAAAAGCGCGACATCCCTCCGTTCATAATCACGGCGTCAACCTTGACATCTTCCGTGTTCAACTTTGCCGAAGCTTTATTCAACACGTCCAGAATCGGGAGAATAATATTTTTTTGCTTGCCGAATTTTTCATTGACGGCGGCGAGATTTTTAAAATCGTCAAAGCGAAGTTCTTCGCCCATAAAGCCGCGCCAAATTTCTTCCAACTGCGCGGCACTGAAACTGTCGCTGTAAGCATAGCCCGTTGTACCGATATTTCCGCCGACAGGAAAATCCTCCTCCTCTTCCCACCAACCCGAATTGTCTCCGCCGAAAGCATCGCTTTTCTGTGCGCTGACTTCGAGTTTCAAATTTTCCGCGTGAATCAAAAGCTGACTCATTACGCTTTTTTCCTCAATGCGAATTTTTTGGACAATATCTCCGTGCGCTCCGTATTGTCGCAGATAATGTTCAAACATTACCTTTGCCAAACACAAATCAAAATCATCGCCGCCCAAAAGTGTATATCGGTTGGTTGCAATGTCTTGGACTTTCAAAATTTCGGGCGCGTCCTCTCTTCGGGAAATTTCATGCAGAGTTATATCGAGAGTGCCGCCGCCGAGATCGAAAACCATAACATTTTTTTTCGCGTTCAGATTTAAAATCTGCTCGGCAATTTCTCCGTTGCGAACTTGATTTATGAAATCGTAAATGACTGCTCGCGGCTCGGACAAAAGAATTTGTCGCGGTGAACCGTCCGCCTTGCGAATTTTTATTCCGGCAAGTTCCGCCGCCTTCAATGTTGCTTGTCTCATTATAAAATCAAAATTCGCGGGCACGGTGATAACTGCGTCATCAATTTTTTCCAAGTGATAAATTTTCGCCGCATTCCTCAACATGTGCTCCAAAATTCTTGACGAAACCTGCGCGGGAGTTTTATCGGGGACATTGGACGAAAGTCCTTCGGCAAAAGCTTTTCCCATCTGGCTTTTAATTGATTTTGCCACAAGATACGGTCGAAGAGCATACCTCCCTTTTGCGAAGTCGCCGACAATCGGCTGATAATTTTTTTCGTCATTGTAGTAAACACAGCTGGGCAAAATGGGGCTTTTCTTCAAAGTAAATTTTGCGCCCTGCCCCGCGTTGAACATGTCAACTGCGCGGTCAAGGTCGACAACTTTGCTGACAATATTTCCGTTCGGGCGGACATTCAAAGTCGCCAGCACGGAATTTGTCGTGCCCAAGTCAATTCCGACGCATAAATCATTATGCTCTTCTCCATTGATAATCATGAAAAAAAATCCTCCTTTTTTAGCTTATAGCTTATAGCTTGTAGCTTATAGGGTTTTCCTCTATCAGCTATAAGCTATCACCTATCACCTATCACCTATAACCTATCACCTAAACAACTTCCTTGAGTCTCGGACGCGCAATTTGAACGTCCTTATTTTTGTAAATCCAACCGGGCGACAAAACTTTTACGCGCTTAACTTCGTTCGTGTTGAGAAAAGGCGAGCCTTCATAATCGCAAGTTTCAATTTCATCAAAGCGCATGTTCTGAATCGAGCCGGGCTTGAGAATGGGATTAATTTCGCTGTCGCGGATGAACTGCGCGAACCTTTCAATCAAAATGAACAAGCCGCCGATTTCGGGCGGAAGCTGAACATTTCCCTTGCGAAGTTGACGGACACCGTTACGCGCACTCAAAACCGCGTCGAGTATGCAACCGTATTTTTCGGAGTTCAGTTGCGAAAAAAATTCCACCAAATCATTTTGATGACTTTCCTTAATTCGGGCGTCAAATTCATCTTGCAAATCTTTCAGCAACATGTCGGAGCGATTAAGCATGTTTTCAAGGAGCTCAATTTTTTCCTGTTGAGAATCTTTTTTCTCGCCCTTTGAATTGCCCTTAGGCTTGATACAAATATTTTTGAGAAAATCGCTTGCCTCGTAAAGCAAATGTTTCATGTAGACGTTGCCAAATTTTTCCACAGAATCGGCGTCGGTATTGCTGTCAAGTTCGGGATGGCGGACGTAAAACATAAGGCAGGCAATGCGCTCCTGAATTTTATAACGTTCGTCGTCGCGAGTTTGAATAACTTTGTTCCGCAACGTCATGAAGTTATCGTAATCTTTTTGCTTGCGTGATTCGAGAGCCTTTGCAAAAGCTTCAACGGCTTCTTCCGCCCAATTAATCAGCTCGGCGCGCTTGGCTTGATAACTCAGACGATTTGCCTTCAAAATTTTTATGATGCCGTCGTTGCCCAAGTTTGTATTGTAACGGGCATTCATTTCATCGGCGCAACGGCGCGGGTCAAGAGTTTTTTCTTCGCAAAAAAGTTTGATGACACGATTTTCCAAAATGTAATCGTCATAAGAAGAAGACGCCGAGAGATTTTTATTTTTGCGTTCGACGGCATTGTGAAGGTTCTCGATAAATCTTTTAACAACGGGGTCGGTAATGTTTAACATGAAAAAATTCCTCCCTACTTTTGAAAAGTAGCAAACAGCCCGCTTTGAAAGCGGGAGAACAGCGGTCGCGATTTGCCGCCCAAAAATTTGAAGGTTTCAACCGCGATTGTACGAAATGCCTGCGCATTTCTAGCTTTACAAGTTTATAATTCAAAGGGCTCGCAGGTATTCGGGAAAATAAAACTCGTCCTTGAATCGGGATCGTTAATTAAAACTTGTTCGAGAGTTGTTCTCGCATGAAAAATTCTATCGGGCGGGCTGTGAACCACGACGCAAGTTTTGGGATTGACGCGGCGGACAAATTCAACCGTCGCGGCAAAATCATCATGCAGAGAAAAATCTCCGTTCAAAATCTCCAAACCCGAATGAAGCGGCGGAGCTTGTGTCGATAAAATTACGCAAGGTCCTCGCGGCATAACATTCAGCGAATGATCTTGTTCGCGCATTATCGGGATCCGAACATTTTCAAAGCGATGAACGATTTTCATGACGCGTTCGTCAATAAAAATTTCGGCGGCGGGCAGATATTTATTTATCAGCGTGATAAGTTCAACGCCCTTGCTTATCTGCGTGACTTGACAATAAACCGATTTTTTTCGTCGAAGTGCGTAATGAATTTTTCGCAGAATTTTTTTCAAAGCAGAGTCGCTGTCGCCGAAGCGTCGATAATTCGGGTGCCGCGCATGAAGTCCGCAGAGAATCAGAATGTCAATCTTAACGTCCGGCAAAAGTGCCGCGCCGACAAGTTGCGTCGGAAAAGTTGAGTAATCGCCCGTGTACAAAATATTTTTCCCGCGAAAATTTATCAGCGTCATCATTGCGCCGGGAATATGTCCCGCTTGATGAAAACTTATTCGCAGACGCGGCAGAGGAATTTTTTGCAGGAAGGCGACGCCCGAAATATTTTTTTCAATGCGTTGAAATTTTTCTTCCAACTGCGCGGATAAAATTTCTCGCGTCAAATCCGTCATGTAAACGACGGCGCGTTCATTGAGCTCCAAAAAATCGGGGAGCGCGGCGCAATGATCCAAATGCGCGTGTGATAAAAAAATGTGCGACACTTGATGAAAATCTTGCAAATAGGGCGTCTGCAACAGCGCGGAAAAATTCGGCGTGAATTTTATTCCCCGCGTCGAGCCGCAACCGCAATCGAGCAACAAATTATTTTCGCCGAGTTTCAGGAAGTAACAACTTGCTCCGACTTCCTGCGCTCCGCCCAGCGGCATAAAAATTATTTTTCCGCCGTTCAATCCGAACACCTCCGCCGCAATGATAACAAAAAAAGTGGCAACTGAAAAGCGAAAAGTGATTGACACTCAAAAAATCGCAAGCAACAAGCCGCCCGCCGCGATTAAAATTATTGCCAAGAGTTGAATAGCGGAAATTTTTTCTTCAAAAATTAAAACTGCAAACACGACAGCGAAAACGACACTTAATTTGTCGACAGGCGCGACTTGCGAAATTTTTCGACGCCGATAAAAAATTGATTTACGCTTAGAAAATCGTAAGCAACAAACCACCCGCCGCGATTAAAATTATTGCCAAGAGTTGAATCGCAGAAATTTTTTCGTCGAGAATTAAAACTGCCAACACGACAGCAAACACGACGCTTAATTTATCGACGGGTGCGACCTGCGAAATTTTTCCGTGCTTAAGTGCAAGGAAGTAAAAAAGCCATGAACATGCTCCCGCTATTCCGCTCAACGCAAGGAACAAAAAATTTTTCTTGTCTCCAAAAATTTCCTGTGTGCCTGAAAAATTTCCCTGCACGAAGACGACGCCGATTAAAAATATCGCCATAATGACTGCGCGAATTGCCGTTGCCGCCGTGGTATCCGCGCCCGTTAAGCCGAGCTTGCCGAAAATCGAAACGAACGCCGCGCAGATTGCCGACAGCAACGCATAAATTAACCACAGCTTCATAAAAATCTCTCCTTAAAAAATTTTTCTTAATCCCTAATCCCTTGTCGCCAATTCTTTTTCCTGCTATAATCGTAAAAAATTTTTGGAGAGTGATTAACATGTTTGGAATCGGAGTTCCCGAATTGGTTTTAATTTTGATTATCGGCTTGGTCGTCTTCGGACCGGGAAAATTGCCGGGCGTCGGAAGAGCACTCGGACAGAGCATCAAGGAATTTAAGCAGGCGAATTCTGATGATTCTAAATCTGAAGACGTGACCGAGCAGAAAAAACTTGACGCGGAGAAGAAATGAGCGAGCCCGATAAAAATTCCGCGCAGGAAGTTCCGTCCGAAGATGACGGCACAATGTCTTTGACGGCGCACTTGGAAGAACTTCGTTCGCGAATAATCAAATCGTTGCTCAGCGTCGCCGTCGGAAGTTGTATCGCATGGTTTTTCCTTGATGAAATTACAAATTGGATGGTTCAGCCCGTCGGAAAACTTTATTACATGAAACCGGGCGAGGCATTTTTTACTTATCTCAAAATCGACATTACGGCAGGTTTTTTAATTGCCCTGCCGGTAATTTTTTATCATGCGTGGAAATTTTTCCTGCCCGCCATGACGAGAGGCGAACGCGCAGTTTTGGGAGTCTTGGTGCCTGCGTCCGTGATTTTATTTTTCGTTGGAATGGCGTTTTCGTTTTTCCTTATCATGCCGACCGCGCTGAAATTTTTCATGGGCTTCGGCGAAGAATCGGAAAATCTGCAAGTCATGTTCTCCTTCGGAAATTATTTCGACTTCGTGATAATGTTTGTGTTGCCGTTCGGCTTCGTCTTCGAGTTGCCGCTTGTGATAATTGTTTTGGGCAAGCTGGGAATTTTAACGAGCGAATGGCTGGGCAAATATCGCCGCTATGTACTTTTCTTTTCGTTCGTCATCGGAGCACTTGTCACTTCGCCCGACGTTTTTACTCAAGTTGCCGTTGCAATCCCCGTGATTTTGCTTTATGAAGTCGGTTATCTTGTCGTGAAATATGTTTTGCGGAGATAAAAAAAATCCGCCTGCGCGGCGGACAAGGAATAAAAATTTTTTAACCTGCTGCTGTCTTGACGGAATGATTTTCGGCGTCATATTTTTTTTGTCGAAGCAAACATAAGAGACAAATGATCCTTCGGGATAATCTTTCAAGTCAATGTCGACAATCTGCGAAGGCACGTGATTTTGGTGGCTCAAAATTTTTATCATAAATCGGCGGAGATTATCAAACGAAAAATAAAGGAGATGATTCATTGGCTTATAAAGATTTGCGAGAATTCATTGACGAGCTGGAGAAAAGAAATTTACTCAAGCGAATAAAAGTTCCCGTCGACGCAGAGCTTGAGATAACCGAGATAACCGACCGCGTTTCTAAGTTCAAAGACAGCCGCAACGTCGCTTTGCTGTTTGAAAATGTTCGCGGCTACGATATGCCCGTTTTGATGAATGCTTTTGGAAGTTATGAGCGAATGGCTCTTGCACTCGGCGTTGAGAAATTGGATGACGCGGCGGACGATATTCGCGAAATTATGAAGTTGCCTTACCTGTCGTTCAAAAATCGCTCCAACATTTTTTCAATCGTCTCAACCGCGCACAAGGCAATTAATTTTCCAAAATACGTCAAGAATGCTCCTTGCCAAGAAGTTGTTGAGGTTAATCCTTCGCTCGATAAAATTCCCATTCTGAAATGTTGGCCTAAAGACGGCGGAGCATTTATAACTTTGCCGCTTGTCTTTACCAAAAATCCCAAAACCGGCAAGCGCAATGTCGGCATGTATCGCCTGCAAAAATATGATTCGCGGACAACGGGAATGCATTGGCATATTCATAAAAACGGCGCGGAAAATTTTCGTGACGCAAAAACTTTGGGCGAAAATAAAATCGAAGCGGCGGTTGCAATCGGAACAGATCCCGTCGTCACCTACGCCGCAACTGCTCCCTTGCCCCGCGACGTTGATGAAATGGTTTTCGCAGGCTTTCTAAGAAAAAAATCTGTCGAACTCACAAAGTGCAAAACCGTTGACATTGAAGTTCCCGCGACCGCAGAAATTATTTTGGAAGGTTACGTTTCGACAGACGAACTCCGCCGCGAAGGACCTTTCGGAGATCACACGGGCTATTATTCTTTGGCAGACGATTATCCCGTTTTTCATGTCACTTGCATTACGCACAGAAAAAATCCGATTTATTTTGCGACAGTTGTCGGCAAGCCGCCAATGGAAGATTGTTACATGGCGAAGGCAACCGAAAGAATTTTCCTGCCGCTCCTGCAACAACTTTTGCCGGAAATTATCGATATTAACATGCCGCTCGAAGGCGTTTTTCATGACTGCGTGATTGTCTCCATAAAAAAAAGTTTCCCAATGCACGCAAGAAAAGTTATGCACGCGCTGTGGGGCTTGGGGCAAATGATGAATGTTAAAATGATTATCGTCGTTGATTCGCATGTTAATGTTCAGGATTTGAGCGAAGTTGCTTGGCGCGTTTTTAACAACATTGACGCCGAACACGATTTGGAAATTGTTCACGGACCTTTGGACGTTTTGGATCACTCTTCGCCTTTTGCAAAGTGGGGAGCAAAGCTCGGCATTGACGCGACAAAAACTTGGGCGGAAGAAGGACACGCCCGCGAATGGCCCGATGAAATTGAAATGTCGCCCGACGTTAAATCGCGAATAGATTTAATTTGGAACTCGTTAGGATTATAAAAAAATTTTCCGTCGAAAAACTCGGCGGAATTTTTTTTACCAAAATTTTCATTCTTAAGCTCACGGCGTCATCGCAAAAAATTCTGCGCGGAAAAATTTTGTCAATCGGAAAAAAATCTTTACCGTTTCCTCTGAAAAAAACTGCTCGGCTTGAAAAAATTTTGCGCGAAAAAAATTTCCCGCCGAAAAGCTCAGCGGGATTTTTTCTTTGGAAAAAATATTTTATTCTTCGATAATGTAGGACTTCAAAATTTCTCCGTAATAAGCGACGTGCGGAGCCGAGTGTTCGCCGACTTCGGGATAAAATTTTCCGAACCGATAAGAAATGTCTTTTATCGGTTGCAGTTGGCTGAAGACAACTCGGCATTCCAAAGTTAAAGGCAATTCTTTAATCGCGGGCGGGCGAACAATTTCAGACTCAACCAAATGAACTCCCGCCTTCGCCAGCTTGTCAACGTCACGCCCCGACCTGCTCCCGCAAATTCCGACCGCCTTTGTAACTTCCTTTGAAAATTTTTCGCCGTAAGGAACGCAAATCGTAAATTCGCCCGTGCGCTCCATAAGTTCGTAAGTAAAACGGCTCGTGCGAACATAAGCCGCAAAAATCGGAACGCCCCATTCAATGCCGAGCGTGCCCCAGCCGATTGTCATTGCGTTGACGCAATCTTCAGCCTCGCTCGTCAAAAGAATTCCCTTCGGCAACGCCTTCAAAATATCGCCCGCATAATCGAAAGGATTAATTTCCTTTTTCATCCCGAAATTTCCCCCTGTACAAAAATTTTTTCAAAAAGCTCAATGAAATTTCTGCAAGCCGTCGACAGCGTTTGATTCTTGCGCCACGCCACAACCGTGTGTGTCGTCATTTCCGGTTCAACAATTCGCTTGTAAATTAAATCTCCGTCCGTCAAAAGTTTTTTGCTTGAAATCGGAATCATCGCCGCGCCGAGATTATTTTTTACCATAAGCAAATCTTGAACAATGCTGTCCGAGACGCAAATAATATTCGGTTCAAAGTCGAGTTTTTGGCAGGCGGCAATGAAATTTGTTTTCCAACGCAAAGGAATTATCAGTTGCTGATCTTTCAGTTCTTCAAGTCTGATTGTCTCTTTTTCCGCGCCGCAAATATTTTTCGAGTTCATAACCATTACGAGCGGTTCATTGGGCAGGACGAGAAGTTCATAGGCGAGATTGTCGACTTGCGTCCGCGTTATCGCAATTTCAATTAAGCGGCTGTCCAAAAGTTCAATAATCCTTGCGCCTTCCGCCTCCCAAATTTCAAAAGTCACGTCGGGATAAGTTTTGCGAAATTCGGCGATTAAATCGGGCAGAATCATCGCGCCGGAAGTTGTGATTGTCCCGATTCTGATAACGCCCTTTGAGCCGTTGCCGATCTCTTTTATTTCGCGAACAGTGCCGTCGACCATGCCCAAAATACTTTCAACGCGCCCGTAAAGCAGTTGTCCCGCTTCGGTGAGTCTTATTCGCCGAGAGCCGCGTTCAAAAAGTTTCACGTGCAAATTTTCTTCGAGGTGTTTCATCTGACGACTGAGCGCGGGTTGAGCAATTCCAAGCCTTTGCGCCGCGTGACTGATATTTCCTTCCTCAACGATGGCAAAAAATGCTCGCATGTCTTTTATGCCGATAGTTTGTCCCATCTTGTCAAATCATCTCCTTGACATACTCCCCACGGATGCGGGGATTGCGTTATCAACAACCTATGCTTCTAATGAAGGCGAAGTCTGACAAGGTCTCCTGCGCAGGACGATGCCCCGCCCTGTGTCCTTACGAACTTTTCTTTTTTTGGTCTGTCTGTCCTACGCTGAAGTGCCGCTGTTACCGCGTGCTCCTTCCTCTTGGCGTTGTGGCGGGCGACAGGGGTCGAAAGGCTCGGTCGCTGCTACAGCTGTTTTACTGGTCGTCCGGGTAGAGTTTGAACTGCCTTTTACGCCGGGTCTGTCCCCGAAAATTATTCGTCACCTCTCACTAAAATTTTTTCTCATTATAATATCTCCATAACTAAAACACGGAACTTTCACGCCGTATTGTCGGTAAAAAATTTTTCGACGCCATACAATCGCAGATATTATAGCACACGTTTACAAGGCATGATACATTTTTGATAATAAATTTGCAAGCGGTTGACGGCGCGGCTATAATAATCGAAAAAATTTTGGAGGAGATATTTTGAAAAGAATTCGTACACGTTTTGCGCCGAGCCCGACGGGTTACATGCACATTGGAAATTTGCGGACGGCTCTTTACGCTTATCTTTTTGCGAAGTCACAGGGCGGAGATTTTATTTTGAGAATTGAAGACACCGACCGCGCCCGCTTCGTTGCCGACGCCGTCGAGTTTATCGAGAAAACTCTTGCCGCCGCAAAAATTATTCCCGATGAGGGACCGCATCACGGCGGAAATTTTGCGCCTTACGTTCAGAGCGAGCGCATGGACATTTACAAAAAATATGCCGAGCAGTTGATTGAAAGCGGACATGCTTATCGTTGTTTCTGCGCGGGAGAAAATTCTTCCGAAGAAAATAAATTCGGCGGCTACAATCGTCATTGTCGAGATTTGTCTCCCGCCGAAGTCGAAAAAAATCTTTCGGAAGGCAAGCCGTATGTCATCAGACAAAAAATGCCGCTTGCGGGCGAGACAACTTTTTTTGACGTTTTGCACGGAAATATTACAATCGCCAATTCCGAACTTGAAGATCAAGTTTTGTTGAAAAGCGACGGCATGCCGACATACAATTTCGCAAATGTTGTCGACGATCATTTGATGGAAGTTTCGCACATAATCAGAGGCACCGAGTTTATCACTTCGACGCCGAAACATGTTTTGCTTTATGAATTTTTCGGTTGGGAAATGCCGACTTTCATTCATCTTGCGCCGGTTATGGGAAAAGATGCGGACGGAAAAATTTCAAAGCTCAGCAAGCGGCACGGCGCAACCGGTTTCAACGATTTGATTAATGCGGGTTATCTGCCCGAAGCAATTACGAATTATGTTGCACTTTTGGGTTGGAGCCCGAAAAATTCTTGCCAAGAAATTTTTTCGATGGACGAGCTGATTAAAAGTTTTTCGATTGACGGCTTGAGTAAATCGCCCGCCGTGTTCGATTATGCCAAACTCGATTGGATGAACGGCGAATATTTCAAGGCAATGAGTGACGAAAAATTTTCCGAAGTTGCCGAGAAATATTTTGTCGACTTCGACACGCCGAAAAAAATTTTCCTTGCAAGTCTGCTGAAAACTCGCGTTGCAAAACTTTCCGAAATTCCCGCCATGATTTCCTTCCTGAAAAATTTGCCGCCCTTCGACAAAGAACTTTTCACGAACAAAAGAAACAAAGTTACGCCCGAAAAATCGGCGGAAATAATTTCTGCCACGATAAAAATTTTGGAGCAGGTTGACGATTGGACGCTTGAAACTCTCAACGAAAAAATTTCCGCGCAGGTTGCGGAGTCGGGCTTGAAAGTCGGAACGATTATGTGGCCATTGAGAATTGCGCTTTCAATGCAAAAAGTTACACCGGGCGGCGTCACGGAAATTTTATATCTGCTCGGCAAAAAAATTTCGCTCGAACGTTTAAACTCGGCGTTGGAAAATCTGCGCGGAAAATAAATTAGAAAAACTTATCGGCGCGAAGTAAAAAAAGAATTGAAACACTCCCGCAAACTTTTTATAATCGGTATGAAAAATTTTTGCGGGAGGTTTTTTTATGCAGTATGTAAAATTCGGCAACACGGGAATGGATGTTTCGCGCATTTGTCTGGGCATGATGAGTTTCGGCAAGCCCGGCAAAGAAAACGGCGTTTTTCCTTGGGCGAAAACTTACGAGGACGGCAAGGAAATTTTCAAGCGTGCGATTGAACTCGGCATTAATTATTTCGACACGGCAAACGTTTATCAAATGGGCACGAGCGAAGAAATTACGGGGCGTTACATTAAAGACTTCGGGCTTAATCGTGATGAAATTGTTGTTGCTACGAAAGTTAATTTTGAAATGCGTCCCGGTCGTCCGAACGGCGGCGGCTTGTCGCGCAAAAATATCATGGCGGAGATTGATCACAGTTTGAAACGCTTGCAACTTGATTACGTTGATGTTTATCAAATTCATCGCCTTGATCCGAATACGCCGCCGGAAGAAATTATGGAGGCTTTGCACGACGTGGTTAAGAGCGGCAAGGCGCGTTATATCGGCGCGTCGACAATTTTTGCTTGGCAACTCGAACGCCTTCAAAATATCGCCGAGCGTCACGGTTGGACAAAATTTGTTTCGCTTCAGCCGCAATACAATTTGATTTATCGCGAAGAAGAACGAGAAATTTTCCCGTTGTGCATGGACAGAAAAATAGCGGTTGTTCCTTGGAGTCCGTTGGCGGGCGGACGTTGCGCCCATCCTTGGGGAACGAAGACGGCTCGCAACTCGATTGATGAAGTTTCGCCGATGGTTTGGAGCAAAACGGACGCGGTTGATAAAATCGTTGTCGACAATCTCGAAAAAGTTGCGAAAGAAAACGGGCGGTCAATGGCGCAGGAAGCGTTGGCTTGGATGCTGTCTAAACCTTTCATAACCGCGCCGATTGTCGGAACAACTTCCGTCCGTCACATTGAAGAGGCAGTCGCGGCACTCGACGTAAAAATTTCTCCCGAAGAAATTTCCGCGCTGGAGGCTCCCTATGTTCCGCACATCAAGACGGGCGCATTTTAAAAAATTTTTTTGGGAGGCTTTGACATGAAAGAAGTTGCAGTTTTAATCGGTTCGGGCTCAATCGGGCAGGCGATAATTCGCAGAGTGGGCGCGGGCAAGCACGTTGTACTTGGCGATTTGAAAATTGAGGCGGCGGACGCGGCGGCGGAGATTTTGGAAAATGCGGGCTTTGAAACTTCGACAATCGCCGTCGACATTTCAAGCCGCGAATCGATTTTAAATCTCGTCGAACACGCAAAAAAATTCGGCGCGATAAAAAATTTAATCTGCGCGGCGGGCGTCTCACCTTCGCAAGCACCCGTTGCCGCGATTTTGAAAGTCGATTTGTACGGCACGGCAGTTTTGCTTGAGGAATTCGGAAAAATAATTTCGGACGGCGGGAGCGGAATAATAATTTCTTCGCAGAGCGGACACAGACTCGGCGCGTTGACGGAAGAACAAAATTTTCAACTCGCCACTTCGCCGACCGAAGAACTTTTGAATTTGCCGTTCATAAAAGAGATAACCGACACTTTGAAGGCTTATCAATATTCAAAACGTTGCAATGTCCTGCGCGTTATGGCTGAGGCGACAAAATGGGGCAAACGCGGCGCAACGATTAATTCAATCAGTCCCGGAATAATCATCACGCCGCTTGCCAATGACGAATTGAAAGGACCTCGCGGCGAAGGTTATCGCAACATGTTGAAGGCGTCTCCTGCAGGACGCGCCGGTACTCCCGATGAAGTCGGCGACCTTGCGGAATTTTTGATGTCGAGTCGCGGAAGATTTATCAGCGGCGCAGATTTTCTGATTGACGGCGGCACAACCGCTTCCTATTGGTTCGGCGATTTGCAATATCTGAAAAAAACTCATTGAGGAGTTTTGAGGATGAAGAAAAAAATTTTTGGCGGGCTTGACGGCGGGATTAATTTTTTTCGGCTCTTACAACATTGCGGACGCGGCAAAACCGATTGTGATTCAAGAGCAGGGGAGTTTCGCTGTCGGCGGCTCGACGGTTAAGCACGAAGGAATTTTCTCGACGAAAAATTTTCTTTCGCCCGAAGGACAAAAAGCTTACGGAGATCTTGCTTACGTTTTTTATCAAATCCCCGTCAAGGCAAAAAAATATCCGCTGATTTTTCAACACGGCGGCGCACAATCCAAAAGAACTTGGGAATCAACCGTTGACGGGCGCGAAGGTTTTCAAAATATTTTTCTGCGCAAAGGTTACGGCGTTTATCAACCGCGCCGTAAGACCCCTAGCTTTAGCTATGGGGATATAAGGCGCACGGCGAATTTAAACGTTGCAGACATCTTTGTTGGAAAATAAATTCGACAGACCCCGACGAGCAACAAAAAATTTGGGAATTGGAGCGCGAACTTTTCAACGGGAATTTTGACGCGACGAATTTTTTGACGCCGCCTTTTCAAATCGATTGTGCCTGCAGAATGTTTTTGGGCAAAAATGTTTTCGCGAATCACGGCTTAACGGTTATGTCTGTCGGTACAATCACGGTTGAGGACGGAGTAATGTTTGGTTCCGAAGTCGGCTTGTTCACCGTGAATCACGAGCCGAAAAATATTCGCGTTATCATGACAAAGGAAATTTTGATTAAGAAAAATGCTTGGATTGGGGCGCGGGTTATAAAAATCATTGAATGAGGTAAGGAATTTATGTCAAAAATTTTAATCGCGTATTACTCGCGCAAGGGACAAAATTATGTCAACGGCGCGATAAAAAATTTGGCGAAGGGCAACACTGAAATTATCGCGGAGATGATTCAAAGAGTTGTCGGCGGCGAGCTGTTCGAGATTGATACCGTAAAAAATTATCCCGTCGACTACACCGAGTGCACCGAAATTGCCAAGCTTGAGATTCGGCAAAAGGCGCGTCCGGAACTGAAAAATTATTTGCCGAGCCTTGACGCTTACGAAAAAATTTTCTTGGGCTATCCGATTTGGTGGAGCATTCCGCCAATGGCAGTCAGTACTTTTTTGGAGCGTTACGACTTTAGCGGCAAAAAAATTTTCCCGTTCGCAACGCACGAAGGCAGCGGCTTGGGCGGCAGTGTCAACTACATAAAAAAAATTTGTCCGACGGCTGAAGTTTTCGACGGACTTGCGATTCACGGAGCGGAAGCATCTTCGGCGTCCGCGCAGGTTGAGCGTTGGCTTGCCGATAAAAAATAATTTGCGGAGAAAAAATTTTGATAAAGCAGATAAAATATTTTCAATCGGTCGTGCGTTGCCAAAGTTTCACGAAGGCGGCGGACGATTGTTTTATTTCGCAATCGGCAATTTCGCAACAAATTCAAGCGTTGGATCGGGAATTGGGCGTGCGATTGATAGAGCGGGAGCGCAGAAAATTTTCGTTGACGACGGCGGGCGAATTTTTTTACAGAAAAAGTTTGATATTGATAAACGACTTCGATAAACTCTGCGCGGAAACTTTAAAATTGGTCGGCGGCGGCGCGAAGGAACTTTCAATCGGCAGTCTTCGCCACTCACGCGGGCGGGAGCTTAAACTTGCGCTTGCCGAGTTTGCAGAAAAATTTCCCGACATCGAACTGAATCTTTTGACGGGCACTCACGAGGAACTTTATGAATTTTTACGTTCGGGCAAAGCTGACGTTGTCATAAGCGATTTGCGGCGAAAACCTTCGGAGCAATATGTAAATTTTTTCTTGGCGAAAGGATATTTTTATGCGGAGTTGCCGGAAAAAAATTCGTTGGCTCGGTTGGAAAGTTTGGCGGTCGAAGATTTGAAAAACACGCCGATAATTTTAATCGCGCCGCAAGGTCAGCGACTGATTGAGGAAAATTTTTTCAGAGAATATTTCGGCGTGAAGAGCGAGTTTATTTTTGCGGAGACTTTGGAGGAGGCGCATCTTTTGGTTGCCGCGAACAAAGGTTACTTTCCTATTGAGTTTACTTCCGCGCCGCAAAATTCCGAAGGCGTGAAATATATTCCGCTTGTGCGCGAGGACAAACAGCTTTACCGAAAATATTTTGCTTTTTGGCGCGCCGATACCTTGAAAAAATATCTTGAAGACTTCGCAGAAATTTTGCGCCGATATTTTCCGACTGAATGAAAAAATCCCCTGCAAAGACGCGGAGGATTTTTATTTCAGGCAAAAAAATTTCCCGACAAAATTTCTGTCGGGATTTTTTTGTTTAAAAATTTTTCGTACTAAAGACTCAAAATTGCGTTCGTTAAGCTTGTGTTGAGTACATTGTTGATTGCTTTTCCGTAATCCTTCAACTGCTCGCTGATATACGGTTGCGCGGCGTTATCGTAAGTGGCGTCCTTTTCTTTGCTCCAATCCACCTCGATAAAATGCCCGAAATCCCAATCTCTTATGTAGGGGAAATAAAAATTATAAACTTTTGTACAAAAAACGACAGTGAAATATTTTCCGGGTGTGTTTTCGCTGTCGCGCAGACTGAGCTTCGGAATAACGATAAGGTCGCCGGCTTCAATATCGAGCATGGGCTTCAAAATGTTGAATCTGTTTACAGCTTCTTGATAATTGGTGTTGCCTTTTGAACGTTGCCTTTCTACGTAAGCAGTCTGACCTTTTCTAAGATCCTCGACGCCCCAACCTTGTCTAAGAATTTTTTCGTTGAGCAATTCGTTACGAACAAATTCAAACTTTGAAGTGCCGTCAGTAAAATAATCCGTCGCCAAAGGAACACGCCAAACAATACATTTCATAAAATCAACTCCCAATTTATTTTTCAAAGTTTGTCGCGAGTATAAATGCCGCCACGCCGTCTTTGTCAAAAGTTTCATCAACATCTACTTGCCACAAAGTAATATCCCAATCAGCTTGCCGAAGTTCATCCAAAAAAGAGGCGGCTTCATTCATCTGCAACATATTAAGAAATTCAATTCTGCCGAAAAAGACCAGTAAAACCTTTTTGGCTTTTCCAATATCCTCGATAAACAACGGGGACTTTAACGCTTTTTTCACGGCGTCAAGGGCGGGATTGCCGGCGTCAAGACTTTCGCCGAACCCGATACATGCTCTGCCGCAATTCCCTATTGTTCTTAGAATCTCAACAAAATCCATGCCGATAAAGTTTGCCCGCTTTTTCATAATCGGAATTATACTTGTCGTCATGTTCACGGCTCGATATATCGCCGCATCGTCCGTTAAACCAATCGCGTCGATTTTATCTTCCGGCAAAATGATCCACGTGCCAAAGTTTTTGGGAATATCGGCAAGTCGAACGTCATCAGCGGTCGGGCACAAAATCAGAGACGTTATCAGCAGATTTGATTGCTCAACAATTTTTGTGACCTGCGCGGCAAAATTTAAATCCTCAACGTCCGCAATCACGAACAGCCAACAAGTTTCGTCAAGAATAAAGTCCGAAATTTTTGCTTGGAAGTCGGCGTCTTTGTCGGAGATAATCAAGCGGGCAGGAAAAATGTCGTCAGCGACTTCGCCAAAATAATTCAAGGTATTTGCTCCCGTCGCACCTATTCCCAAAATGTTTATGCAGGGGAAAAAATCGCATTCGGGATCGTAGACTTCCATAGTTCACGCCCTCCATTACCAAAATCAAAATTTGTCGCGAGCACAAACGCCGTTACGCCGTCACCAAAAGTTTCATCAATAAGTGCTTGAAATAAAATGGGAAAACTATCTTCAGGGTCAGGGTTAATAAGTTCATCTAAAAAAGTGGCGGCTTCTTGCATCTTCATCACATCAACTAATTCATTTCTCACGACAAAAACGAGCAAAATTTTTTTGGCTTTTCCAATGTCCTCAATAAACAACGGAGACTTCAACGCATTTTTCACGGCATCAAGGGCGGGATTGCCGGCGTCAAGACTTTCACCGAATCCGATACACGCTTTGCCGAAGTTTTCTATTGTATCTCTGACATCTACAATATCCATGCTGAAAATATAGTTTAGTTCACGAGGATTCAGTGATTTAATCCTGCATTTCAGAACCGGACTTGCAGTTACGTTTATAGTTCGATTTATCAGCTCATTGCTCGTTAAGCCGGTCTCGGCAATTTTATCTCTCGGCAAAATTATCCACGTGCCAAATTTTTTTTGAAGGTCGGCAAGGCGAACATCATCGGCGGACGGACACAAAATCCCAAACGTTGTCAGGAATATTTTTGACTCCTCAATGATTTTGGCGACGCTCTCGGTAAGTTCTAAATCCTCCACGTCCGTAATCACGAACAAGTAATCAACGCGAGCAATTTTCGCTTGCAAACCGGCAACATCATCTTCGTTGGAAACAATCAATCGTTCAGGAAAAAGATCATTGCCGACTTCACTGAAATAATTCGACGCACTCGCTCCGCTTGCACCTATCCCTATAAATTTTGCCGAAATAAAGTGATCGAGATATTCATCATCAATTTCATAAAATTCCATCGTGCCGTTCTCCTTTCCAATGTTTTAATCATCATTGCGCAAGCCCGAAAGCTCTTTTAAGTCTCTTACTTGCCGCTGTAACTCAATTATCTCTGCTAGATATTTTTCTTCCGCGTCCTGTTCGCAAAACTGAGAATAAATTTCCATTTCCCTTGAAAAATCTGCGTTGATATATTTTAACCTGCAATCAAAGTCCGCTTGCATGTTGTCGATTCTTTTACGCAAAGTTTTGTTTTCCTCTTCAAGTTTCGCAATCCCTCAAGCAATATCATCAAAAATTTTTCCGCCTCAAAATCATTCAAGTCAATCACTCCCCAAACTCCTTAGTAAAAAATTTTGAATAAGTATCTGTTACATGATAGATTATACTTACTTCAAATATCACTGTCAATATTTGTGCAAAAAAATGAGAGTCCGAAGACTCCCTGCAAAAAATTTTTCAGAACAAGTTGCTGATAATTCCTTCGGGCGTGAATAGGCGGCGCGGTAAAATTTCGGTTATCAAACGCCGTGACGGACAAAAATTTTTACAAAGGTTTCGCCGCCAATAATAATGTTGCTTCCTTGAGTAGCCGCGTCGGATTGATTTGTCAAGTCGATTAAAATTCGGATGTTGCCGTCAGAATCGGGCGGCTCGTTGCAAGGTTCATCATCAGTTTTGAGGCGGACGAAAATTTTCTTCGGCTCGGCGGCGGGCTTGTAAAGGTCGTGCATGAGTTCGCGCTCGGAAAATATTTCAAAAACCAAATCAGACTCGTCGTCAATCAAACGGTAACCGTTCTTGATGAACAGCCCTTTAATCATATTTTTCAGCGCGTCGGACGAAAACATTCGCAACGTCTCAAAAATGTTGTCGAGCACTTCATTTCGTGACGGGTCGGCGGGCGACATGTTGCACAAGACTTTCAGCAATTCCTTAAGATAATTTTCGCGAATTGCCGATATTTTTTTGAGCGGCGAATTTAAATCGCTCTCCCTTTGTGATACAGGATTAATCGGCGGCGAAAAGTCGTTGCCCGTGCTCGTTCCCGAATCCGTCAGAATCACTCCCGCTTCGGCGGCGGCAACGCGATCCGCTTCATCGAACGACATTCCCAAAGCCTGCATTGATTCAAAAAATTCCTTAACGTCGGGAATTGCATACAGAGCCCCCATAACTTTAAGTTTTGTTTGCAGTTGCGGATGCACCGCGTCGCGACGAAACTCGAAAATTTTGTCCACGCGGAAACAGTGACGACCGTCTTGACGACCTTCGGTATTTATAGGCTTGGGATTCTCATCGTAAAGATATTTACTGCAGATTCGCGCCGCAGTTACTTTCCCGCGCTCAGGTATATGTTTGTGCAAAATATAATCGCCCGCCTTCAAGTTAAGCAGACGTTTTCCGCGCCGCCAAATTTCCTTTTCGTCCGCTGTCATCTGATTAATCGGAATTTTCGCAAGCCGATTCAAATCGCAGTTGTCAATATAACTGTACAGAAAGCGCGAAATCTTTTCGTTGAGCAAAGAATCAATTATGAATTTCTTCGCCTCCGCGTCGGGCTCGCCGTAAGCCATGATGTTAATCATCATAAATCCTCCTTTGTAAAAAGTTTTAAGTAAATTTTTTAAGTATCTGTCGCGATTATATTTACTTAAAATGTAGCCGTCAATATCTGTGTAAAAAAAATGAGAGTCCGAAGACTCCCTGCAAAAAATTTTTTTCAGAACAAGCCGCTGATAATTCCTTCGGGCGTGATGTCAATTTTCTCGGCGGCGGGACGTTTCGGAAGTCCGGGCATTGTCATAATGTCGCCCGCCAAAACGACGATAAAGCCCGCGCCTGCAGAAATTTTCACTTCGCGAACAGTCACTTCAAAATTTTTCGGGCGTCCGAGCTTTTTCGCGTCGTCGGAAAGTGAATATTGAGTTTTCGCAACGCATATCGGCAAATTTCCGAAACCGCGTTGTTCAATTTCCAAAAGCTGTTTCTTCGCCGCAGGTAAAAATTTCACGCCGTCCGCGCCGTAAATTTTCTTCGCAACCGCCAAAATTTTTTCCGCAATGCTTAAATCATCTTCATATGTGAACTTGAAATTCTTCGCGTCGCCGAAACTGTCTTCAACTGCTCGCGCAAGTTCAATGCCGCCCGCGCCGCCTTCAGCAAATACTTTCGACCGCGCAAATCTCACGCCTTTTTCCGCGCAGATTTTTTCAACCGCAGAAATCTCTTCGTCGGTGTCCGTCGGAAAATCATTCAACGCTACGACCGCCGGCAAGCCGAAGTTTTGAACGTTTTCTATATGTTTTTCCAGATTTTCAAGCCCTTTTTCCACCGCCGCAACATTCGGAGCCGTTAAATCCGTTTTCGCAACGCCGCCATGCATTTTTAACGCTCGAATCGTCGCCACAATTACCACAGCGTCGGGTCGCAAGCCGCTCATTCGACATTTTATGTCCAAAAACTTCTCCGCGCCCAAATCTGCGCCGAAGCCCGCCTCCGTAACAACTATATCCGCGAGTTTCAAGGCATATTTCGTCGCCGTTACCGAATTGCAACCGTGCGCTATGTTCGCAAACGGTCCGCCGTGTATCAAAGCGGGCGTCCCCTCCAATGTTTGAACGAGATTAGGTTTTATCGCGTCTTTCAACAGCAATGCAAGCGAGCCCGTTACTTTTAAATCGTCCGCCGTGACAATTTCGCCGTCTGTCGTGTACGCCACAATTATTTTTCCGAGCCGCGCCTTCAAATCCGTAAAATCTTTCGCCAAACATAAAATCGCCATCATCTCAGACGCAACAGTTATGTCAAAGCCAGATTCACGCGGCACGCCGTTCATTCTGCCGCCCAAGCCGACAATCACAAATCTTAAAGCGCGGTCGTTCAAGTCCAAAACCCTTTTCCACACCACGCGCCGAACGTCAATTTTTAATTCGTTGCCCTGCTGAAGATGATTATCCAAAACCGCCGCCAAAAGATTGTGCGCCGTCGTTATCGCGTGAAAATCGCCCGTGAAATGCAAATTTATGTCTTCCATCGGGACGACTTGCGCAAAGCCGCCGCCAGCCGCGCCGCCTTTTATTCCGAAACACGGTCCCAAGCTCGGTTCGCGCAACGCCACACAAATTTTTCTGCCCATTTTCGCAAATGCGTCCGCCAAACCGATTGAAGTTGTTGTTTTGCCTTCGCCCGCAGGTGTTGGAGTTATCGCCGTTACCAAAATCAATTTGCCGTCGGAATTTTTTTCAATGCGGCTCCAAACTTCGCGTGAAATTTTCGCCTTGTACTTGCCGTAAAACTCCAAATCGTCTTCCGTCAAACCGAGTTTGCCCGCCGCCACAGTTATTTTCTCAACCTGCGCGGCTTGCGCAATTTCTACGTCACTCAACATAAAATCGCCTCCTAAAATTTTTCCGATCATAACAGAAAATTTCCGCCCTGCATAGCCCGTTAAAAATTTCCATATTTGGTAATTTTCATTTCGTCCCTTCAAAAGGCTCTTCAAATCATTTTTCAAGCCCAAAAATCAATCTCAATCTTCAAAATCTCTTGCAAGCCCAAAAATTTTTCTTCACAACCTCTTCAACACAAAAAAATCCTCCGCATCATCGCAGAGGATACATTTTTTTTTAAATTTTTTACAATCGCCAGTGTACCATCGCCGTCATCATCAATTCCGAATCAATTTCCTGCGTTATCTCCGCGTCCGGCAACCATTCTTCCGAAAATAACGGCTGATTCTCGACCATTTTCCGAATTACCTTCCCGACTTCCATTATCGCCAACGTGTTTTGCTCCGATTTTATGAACTTTCCAAGCATTTCTCCAACTTTTAACATGTCTTTTGCCTTCAAAGAGCGCGTCGTCGGGTCAAGCGTCGATAATCTCAAAACTTCATACGATATTTTCTCGTCCGAAGTCATAAATGTTTCCGCTTTCACCAAAAGATTAGCCTGCGCGAGCTTTTCAGCGATTTTTTTCGCATTTTTTACCCGAACCAATACCAAATGATTCTCGGTCGGCGAACAAATCACGTCCGCGCCGACATTTTTTAATCCTTTTTCCAATGCGCGGGCATTTTCTATCACTTGTTCCGAATAATCTTCATACGCCTCGCATTTCGCCTCCGCAAATGTTATCGCCAATGCCGCCAATACATTTTTTTTCAGCGAAACATGCCCCGTATCGATTACTTTTTGGTCGAGTGCCGCCGCAAATTTCTTTTTGCAAAGGATAATTCCTGTTTGCGGTCCGTGAAGGGCATCATTCGCCGAAAATGTCACGACATCGGCAAATTTCACCGGCGAAGGTATCTTTTCCGCCGCAATTAAGCCCGCATTTTGCCCTAAATCTATCCATAAAACGGAATTAACCTTATCGGCGATTTTCCTAAGCTCCGCGCAGTCAATATTCTTAGGATAATTCACGGGCGAATAAATTATAAGCTTCGGCTCGCTAAGCATCGCCAATGAACGCAATTTATCAAAATCCAAGCGAAAATTATCGGGTTCAAGCGCGAATTTGATAAAAAAATACTGCATTTGGTCGCCCGTGCAATATTCTTGCTTGCGAAGATTGAAAGACAGGATATTATCATCCGATTTCGCGAAAGTCTGAAGTACAACGCGGCTTGCGGCGACAGGATTTCCAAATCTCACAATGGCATGTTCGGCTTTGAAGAGTTCACAGGCGCGTTTTACCGCAATTTTCTCAAGACTTGAATGATGTTCGGCAGATTTGTAGTCGATAAAATCATTTCCTAGCGCACTTCCTTTCAAATAAGCCGAAAAAGGCGAGGCAGCACTGTCGGTAGGGATTAAAGACAGCGTAGAAATTTGTCTGTGCAGAGCATTTCTTAAAATTTTGCACAGTTCGGGGTCGAAATTCTCCAAACGTTGGAGAATTTTTTTGTTAGGCATGAAAAACAACTCCTTTCAAGCGATACCGGTTAAGGAATAGAACAAAACACACAAAAACGGCACGAAAAACTTCAATATCATCAAAATAACTATGTCGAAATAAGCTTCTTTGTGAGTTAAACCGCAAATTGCGAGCAAAGTAACAAGTGCGCCGCAATGAGGCACGGGATCGATACCGACGGAGGCGATTGAAACGATTCTGTGCAAGGCATCGGCAGAAATTCCCTGCGCGGACGCCATTTGAGCCCAAGTATCGCCCAACATGCTTAGCGCGATAGTCAAACCGCCCGAAGCCGAGCCTGTCACGCCGCACATAATGTTTGTTGTGACGACGGCGGAGACTAAAGGCCCTGCAGAGTCTGCAATTTCGAGCAAAATCTCTTTAATCGGCAAAAAACCTGGCATAACGACCAAAACCGAGCCGAATGCAAAGCCCGAAGCGACATTTAAGACCGCCGCGCAGGACGAAGCGGCTCCAAAATTGATAGTTTGAAGGAAATTCTCCTTTTTTCTGATGAATTTTTTGCGTCCGATATAGGCGGCGGCGACGGAACTAAGGATTAGAGCGACGCTGATAGACCAAATTGCTTGAACTTTGCCGACACTGCCCGCCAAAAGGCTCAAATTGAACGGAAAAAAGGCAGTTAAGCTGTTTTCGTCCCAATGAAAGCCCCAATTCCAGTGAAAAGGGTTGCTCAAAATGATATTTATGACAATAACCATGCCGAGAGGGATTAAAGCATATGTCCAATGGGGCAAATTTCTTTCGCGACGTTGATTTCCTTCAAAATGATCGCCGTAACCTTCGCCGTTTGCCTGTAATTTTTTGGCTCGGAAAGTCAACCAGCCCATAGCCGCCGCGATAAATAAAATCGTAGCGAAAATGCCGATACCCGCGCCCGCCCAAGTCGAAGTTCCGAAATAAGACGAAGGAATTATGTTTTGAATCTGCGGAGTGCCCGGCAAAGCAACCATTGCGAAAGAAAAAATGCCCATCCAGAGGGTTGCGGGCAATAATTTTTTGGGAATGTCGGCTTTTCTGAAGAGTTCCGCGCCGAAAGGATACATAACGAAGGCAACGACGAAAACACTCAAGCCGCCGTAAGTCAAAGCGGCGCAACCGAGCAAAACGGCAAGAATAGCGCGTTTTTCGCCCAAAATTTCCATGATTTTACCCGCGATAGCCGACGCGAGCCCGCCTTTTTCCATTAAACGGGCAAAAACTGCGCCGAAAAGGAAGACAGGGTAATAAGTTTTGGTGTATTCGGCGAGACGAGTCATATAAAGTTCGCTGTAGACCGGCAAAATGCCGAATTCGCTTAAAACAGCCGCCAAAACTGCGAAAAACGGCGCAATAAGTATGATAGACCAACCGCGGTAAGCAAAAAGCATTAATCCGACCATTGCCGCGCCTATAAATAATGTTTCCAAGATAAATTATCTCCTTTTACCAAGAAATTTTTTTGATAAGGTCTTTGATACATTATAGAACAAAAAAATCTCTTGTCTATCGCGAACAAGAGATTTTTATTTTAAATTTTGCAAGAATCGTAGAGCCTTCGCAAAAATTTCCCGAAACCTTTAACGGTTGAGTCAAAATTGAACGGTTCAGACAGTCGATAAAAGATTTCGTGCAAAGTTAAGTTCGTTTTATTGCCGTCAAGGGCAGAAAAAATTTTTTTATCGACAATCCGCGCAGGATTTGCCTCGAACATGGCGGGATTTATCAAAAAAACTTCGCGTCCCTCCAAATTTTCGATTTGATTCAGCCAAGCGACAAATGCTTCCGCGTAAAAATTAAAATTCACAACTTCGGGGGCGGTCACGTCGATTCCGTCAAGAAAATCGACGAACCAAGGGTATTTATACGCCTTCGCGTTGCCGGAAACCAAATCTGCGAGCACGGGCTTTATCAAATGGACGTAAGCGAAGATAAATCGGGCGAATTGTACAAATTTCTCGCCCGACATAGGAAAATCGCTCCAAGAAAATCGATTTTGTTCGTGTCTGCAGATATATTTGAAGATTTTTGGGGATTTTATCGGTCTGGAATAGAAATCAGCCGCCGCAAGTGCCGCATAAAGCTCCACAACGTGTGCTTCGTTGCGTTGATTCGCCGATCCTACCGAGAATTCTTTTACAGCCGTCATAACCGAATCGCCGATAAAATAAGTTGCGTCGAATAAATTTTCCCGTTCCGAATAATATTTCAACGCCGCTTTGGTATTCGGCAAGAAATTTTCGCTCCGAGCAAACAATTCGTCTTTAATTTCCGTCGGAGTGAAACTGAAGTAAGGCAAAATCAAAATTCCGCCGATAGAAATTCTGTCCGCGTAATCCGCGAGATTATTTTTCAAAAGTCTTGCGATTGTCGGCAAACCTGCCGCGCCGGTTCCGCCGAAAACCGATCCGGCCAAAAAAATTTTGACATTATCGCCTTCGCCGATAGTTTTTTCAATCTGCGCGGTTAATTTTGAGCCTTCCTCGAATTTTTTAGCCAAAACGGCGGCTCCAATCGACGGATGTCCGCGAAAACCTTCGTTAAGAGTAGTTTCGCGCTCTTTTTTCGTATAAAGTGCCTCGTAAAGCTTGCCGACGGGCGAATTATTATGCTGATAAAACTCAGTCAAGTCATCAAGTGTTTTATCATGCCCTGTAGGGTTGAAAGGGAACGGACGGACGATTGAAATTTTATTTTTGAAGAGCAAATCGTCATTTCCAACGGAAAAATGCTGAAAAACGGCGAAATTATTCAGCGCAGTCGAAGTTCGTTCCAAATTTCCGTTGCCGACGTCGGGATCAATCGCAGAAATAAAAAGTCGCTCGTTTTCGGGCAAAATCCCCGCAATACAAAGGTGAGTGAGGCTTTCCATGACTTTTGCGCCCGTCCCGCCGATAGAAATAAAATAAAAACTCATATTTTCCTCCCGAAAAGTTGTGCTCCAAGCGGCGTGTATTTAAATGCTAGCGGCGTTGTGAAAATTGTTAAAATCCAATAGCCAATCACGCTGAAAATCGCGAAAAACAGCCCGAAAATTATTCCGTTGAGTTTAATTCCGAGAATCGGCGCGTAAAAATGCGGAATTCCGATTGAAATTGCCGCCGATAACGCTAAAAGTGCCGCCCAAATGATTCTTTTGCCCGCGCCCGTTGCCTCGTCTATCTCCAAAAAAAATCGCGCCGCCAAAAACCAACTTAACGCGCAAAATCCGTTGAATAAGCCCGTCGTTCGCGTCAAAACAAAATATTTTTCCAGCCAACGCGAATAATTCATATTGTCCGACGCCGTTGCCAGCGAATGTCCCGTTAAATTTGAGCCAAGATAATATGCCGCCGCCGTGCAGAGGATTGTTGCCGCCGCGATTAAGAAAATTTTTACTGCAGTTCGCGTTTTTCGGTTCATTCAGTCTCCAACCTCCGCAAAAAATCTTCCGAAAAAATTTTCCCGTAGTCTAAACGTAATTGTTCGACAAAACGCCGCCAATATTTTTTTGCGCGCTTGAGAGCAAAATAATCGGAGTAATAAGGCAGTGGAATGAAAGTTGCAATGCCGATATTGTCAATAATTCGGACGCGCCGCGCAGTTTTTGACGTTTTTTGCACTAAATAATTATCGGCGTCGACGCCGGCAAGCAAAAATTTCTCGTCGAAGTAAGTTTTTTTGAAGTCAAGCAACAATTTTTCGGTTTCAGGCAAGATTTTTGGATTTGCAACGGTATCATCGAAGACATTCAGCATAGTTTGACAATTTTTGCCGTCAAAATCCAAAACGCGCTCGAAAAGATAACCTTTGCCCTTTGAAGTCTCGATTTCGCCGAAAAATTTTGTAAGGAGCGTCATTTTATCTGCGCGGGAGCCGAGAGCCTTACGATAGCGCATTTCCTTTGCAAAATCGGGGTCATCGGGTGTGTGCAAGAGCTTTATGCACAAATTTTTATCGGTCGGGTGTGCGTAAACCGTTTTGTGATTGCCGACACCCAAAAATAAATCATCAGTCAAAATAATCATGTTCAATACCTCGTTTTCGGAGCCTCTTCGCGAATCGGTTCGTCAAAAGTTTCCTCGATTTCGGGAATAACTCGCCGTTCAATGCGCGGTTCTTCGTAATTTCGACGTGTCAGAGGATTTTCATCCGAATTTTTTCTTTCAAAATCATTTTCTTCCGAAAATCTCTCGTTAAAAGTATTTTCGTCTGAATTTCTTCTTTCAAAATCATTTTCGGGCACTTCATAAGTTCTTCTTTCAGACGAATTTGTTCGTTCGTTTTCGTAAGTTTTTCTGTCGGAAGAATCTTCCCGTTCGTTTTCGTAAGTTTTTCTGTCGGAAGAGTTTGTTCGCCTGTTTTCATAAGAATTATTTTCGCGAAAAGTGGAGCGTTCCTCAATGCTTTTGCGGCGTTCGCGGCTTTCTCGGACGGGAGTTCCGATATTATCTTCGCCTTCGGGAATATCCTTCGCGCCGTCGGGGATTGAATCGTTGTATTCGCGAGCATCTCTTTCAAAACGTTCGCGCAGATAAGGATCGACGGCAATTCCGAGCGCGTCGGCGACAGAAATTCTTAAAAGTTCGACGTCGGGAATCCAATAACTTATTTCGTCAATGTAAAGCGGATAGCCCGGCACCATGTCGGTTTCGAGTCCGTTTTGTTGCGCGGCTTTAAGCGAGCCCGCCAATTCCAAAAGTTGTCTTAAGGACATGTCGGTTTCAACGGCGTCAATAACTTCGCGGACGATTTTTGGAATGCGCGGCAAAATTTCCGGCGAAGTAACTTTATCCATGCAAGCCGCCATAAAAGCCTGCTGACGTTTTACGCGCCCGATATCTCCTTCCGAATCACGATAGCGGACGTAAGTCACGGCGGTTTTTCCGTCCATGTGCTGTTCGCCGGGATAAAGATCGATCACAAGCCCGCCGTCGTCGTCCCACGGGTCTTCGTAATACATGCGTTTTTCAACGTCAATATCGATGCCGCCGATTGCGTCAATAATTTTTACAAAACTCCGCGTGTTAATCAAGACGTAGTGATCAATGTCGATGCCGAGAAAATTTTCAACGGTTGATTCTGCCAATTTCACTCCGCCGTAAGCAAAAGCGGCGTTAATTTTGTCGTAGCCGCGCCCGCGAATTTTTACGCGAGTATCACGCGGAATGGAAAGGAGCGTTGCTTGGTCGAGGCGCGGATCAATCGTGGCTATCATCATTGTATCCGAACGCCCGACATCATCTTCGCGCTTATCGACGCCCATTATTAAAATTGTCGATTTATCTTTGGCTTTTATCAGCTCGGTTGTATCGTCATACCCGATAAGTTTTCCGCCGGGATTTTGCGGATCAAAAATTTCGGACGAGGCGAACATTGCGCCCGCGACTGCCGAGCCGATAAAACACAACACCAAAAAGATCATCGGCAAAATATTTCGTTTTGGTTTATCGTTATTCTCCAATGAAACACCTTCTTAAAAATTTTTTCAGATTTTATCACGCAAAATTTTTCGGCGCAATAAAAATGTTTAAGTGTCGAGGCAGGTGGCAAATTAAAAAGCAAAGCCGCCGTAAGTACAGCGGCTTTTTTGTATGGGAATTTATTTCTTTGCGTAATTTCAAAACCGTTTATTCGCGCTTTCAATTATACGGAATGAGTTCCGCGTCGTTGCCTTCCGATAAAATATTTTCAAAATCGGAGCCTGCAGGATAATAAATCGTCTTAAGTGCCGTGCAATCATCGAAAACTTTTTTGCCAATTTCAGTGACAGAGCGGGGAATGGTTATGCTTGTTAAGTTCGTGCAGTTATAAAAAGCATAATCGCCAATTTCAGTGACGCATCCGGGAATTTTTATTTCAGTCAAGCTCTCGCAACCGCAAAAAGCTTCATAACCAATTTTTGTGACTGTTTCGGGAAGGTCAATGCTTGTTAAACTTTTGCAATCCCAAAAAGCCCTGCCGCCAATTAATGTGACGCTGTCGGGAATTTTAACGCTCTTTAAGTTTCTGCAATGGCTGAATGTACAACCGTCAATATAAGTGACATTTTTTGGAAGCGCAATGTCAATTAAATTTGTGCAATCTTCAAAAGCATATTCACGGATCTCCGTAACGCTGTCGGGGATTTTTATTTGTGTCAGGCTATCGCAACCACAAAAAGCATATCTGCCAATCGTCGTGACGCTGTCGGGAATTGTGACGCTCGTTAAGCTTGTGCATTTGTAGAAAGCCCAATTATCAATTTTCATGACGCCGCCGGGAATTTTTATCTCCGTTAAGCTTGTACAATGACCGAACGATCCATTATCAATTTTCGTGATGCCTTCGGGAACTTTTATTTGCGTTAGACTCCTGCACTCACAAAAAGCTCCTTTGCCAATTTCGGTCACACTGTCAGGGATTTTTATTTCTGTTAAGCTCGTACAACCTTTGAAAACATATTCTCCGATTGAGGTTATACTGTCAGGAATTTTTATGTTTGTTAAACTTGTGCAACCGCTGAAGACATAATCTCCAATTTTCGTGATACTGCTTGGAATTGTGACGCTTACCAAGTTTGTACAATCGCTGAATGCTTCTTTGTCAATTTTCGTGATGCCCTCAAGGGTTTTTATGTTCGTTACGTTTTTTTCAGTGCAAGTAATGTCGTCGGAAATTTTGACGCTCGTTAAACTTTTGCAACCTTGAAAAGCTCTGTAACCGATTTCCGTGACGGCGGCGGGAATTTTTATCTCGGATAAACTTGAACAACCTTTGAAAACATATTCTCCGATGTTTTGGAGACCGTCAGGAATTTTGATGTCGATTAAACTTGTGCAACCGCAAAATGCAAATCCGCCAATTCTCGTGACATTGTCGGAGATTTTTATTTTTGTTAAGCTTGTGCAACCGCAAAAGGCAAATTCGCCAATTTTCGTGACACCGTCGGAAATTTTTATTTCCGTCAAGCCGGCACAGCCGCAAAAAGCATAACTGCCAATGGACGAAATGCCATCCTCGATGATAACTTTCCTGATTAAGGAGTATTTTAAATTCTGCAGAGAATCTTTATAAATTCCGGTGCCGCTGACAATGATACCGCTGATAATGAGTGTGCCGTCACTTTCAAGTTGCCACATTACATCTTTTCCGTAGGTGCCTTTGGAAAATTTTTCGGGGAGTGTGACACTTTTTAAACTCGGACAATAACGAAAAGCATCTTCGCCAATTTCCGTGACACTGTCGGGAATTTTTATGCTTGTCAAGTTTTCGCAATCGCGGAAAGCCTCACTGCCAATTTTTGTAACTCCGTCTTCGACAATAATTTTTTTGATTAAATTGCGGTTTTCATGCCAAGGAGCCTTTTTATCGTAAGAAAAATTTTCCATCTCGCCCGCGCCGCCGATTGTAATCGTGCCGTTTTCATCAAGTGTCCAAGTTAAATTTTCGCCGCAAGTACCCTTAGAAAATTTTTCGGGGAGTGTGACGCTTTTTAAGCTCGGAGAATTTTCAAAAGAAGTCTCGTCAATTTCGGCGACACTGTCGGATATATTGCTGCTCTTTAAGTTTGTGCAACCTTCAAAAACATCGTAGCTGATTTTAACGACACTTTTTGGAATTATTATATTCGTTAAACCCGTGCAATCCATAAAAGCCCTGTTGCCGATTTCAGTGACGCCTTCGGGAATTTTTATTTCCGTCAAGCTCTCACAACCTCTGAAAGCATCTCCGTCAATTTCAGTGACGGCATCGGGAATTTTTATGCTCGTCAAATTTTTACAACCCATAAAAGTATCGTCTTCAATCTCAGTGACACCGTCAGGAATTTTTATCTCCGTTAAGCTTAAGCAACCTTCAAAAGCTCCTTTGCCAATTTTTGTGATGCCGTCTGGAATTTTTATCTCCTTCAAGTTTCGGCAATCGTAAAAAGTACTCTCAGAAATGGAAGTGACTGCGTCGGGGATTTTTATTTTCTCCAAAGACAAACAACCTCTGAACGCTCTTTCGCCAATTGAAGAAACGCTCTCAGGTATTTTGATGTCATTTAAATTCGGGCAATCGCGTAAAGCCCCTTCGCCAATTTCAGTGACGCCGGAAGGAATTGTGATGTCGATTAATCTCCAACAAGTACGAAAAACATAATCGCCGATTGAAGTAACGCCGTCTTTGATAACAATTTTTCCGATTGACCTGATATAGTCGTACCACGGAGCATCTTCATCGTATCTGAAATTTTTCATGTCGCCCGTGCCGCTGATTATGAGTGTGCCGTCGTCTTCAAGTCGCCACGTGATATTTTTTCCGCATGATCCGATTTTCATTTTATCGCCTCCCAAAAATTTTATTCGCAGGAATTATAACATGTCCGCAAAAAATCGTCGCCTGAAATTTTCGTTTGTCGATTTCGGCAATTTCTCCCGCGCAGATTTTTATTTTGTATTTGCAGGAAAAAAATATCGTGGCGGCGAAATTTCGGGCAAAACGCTTTCACAGTTTGAAAGGAGCAAAATTTTAATGATAGGTGTAAGAAATGTTGTAGCGATAGTTTGCGGCGGCGGTCCCGCGCCCGGCATCAACGCGGTTATCAACGCGGTAACCAACACGGCTAATCGTCACGGCTGGGACGTTTTGGGAATGTACGACGGTTTTTCTCATCTCGGACGCGGCGAAAAAAGTTATATTCGTCTCGACGCGGCGGCTGTCAACAGAATTCATTTGACGGGCGGTTGCATTTTGAGAATGTCGCGTTTCAATCCGACAAAAAAAGAATCCGACCTGCGCACTGTTGTTGATACTTTGACTGAGCTTGGCGTCGGCTATCTCGTGACAATCGGCGGCGATGATACCGCGTTCAGCTCTTCGGCTGTCAGCGAATATGCCCGCAAGCTCGGCAGAACGATTAATGTTGTTCACGTCCCGAAAACGATTGATAACGATTTGCCGTTGCCCGAAGGAATTCCGACTTTCGGTTTTGAAACTGCGCGGGCTTTCGGCACAACCGAGATTCAAAACCTCATGGAAGATGCTCACACGTCGAACAATCGCTGGTACTTCACAATCGCTATGGGCAGAACCGCCGGGCATTTGGCACTCGGCATGGGCAGAAGCGCAGGCGCGGCTCTTACGATTATCCCCGAAGAATTCCCGCAGGAAAAAATTCGTCTTCAACAAGTCGTTGACATTATCACGGGCTCGATTGTCAAACGCTATCTTATCGGCAAAAATTACGGCGTGGCGGTCGTGGCTGAAGGCGTCATTGAAAAAATCGCTGAAGAAGATTTCCAAGAATTGGGCAACGTTGTTCTCGACGAACACGGACATATTCGCTACGCGGAATTGGACTTCGGCGAAATTCTCAAGCAAAAAGTTCTTGCTGAACTTAAACGTATCGGCATTAAAATTTCTATCGTCGATAAAGAAATCGGCTACGAACTTCGTTGCACGGCTCCCATTGCTTACGACATTGATTATGCGCGCAATCTCGGTTATGAGGCAATGCAATTCCTTATGCGCGGCGAAAGCGGAGCTCTTATCACGATTCAAGACAATAAAGCCGTTCCCCTTCGTTTTGAAGACATTCGCGACCCCGCAACCGGCAAAACTTATGTTCGCAAAGTCAACATTAACTCCGTACACTACAGAATTGCTCGCGGCTTCATGACTCGTTTGGAAAAAGGCGACCTCGATGATGCGGGCGTTGCCAATGCCTTCCGCATGAGCCCCGAAGAATTCAAAAATCGTTATCTCTACCTTTTCGACGACGAACCGACTCTCGACAATCACTAAGCTTTAATCGCGAAAAAAAAATTTTTCCCCCTGCGAATTGCGGGGGATTTTTTTATTTTGTCAATGTCAGATAATAAGCTCGCCTTCCAAATCTTCATTCCTAATTCCTAATTCCTCATTCCTAATTGATTGAGCGGGGGATTTTTTTATTTTGTCAATGTCAGATAATAAGCTCGCCTTCCAAATCTTCATTCCTAATTCCTAATTCATAATTCCTAATTGATTGAGCGGGGGATTTTTTTATCAAACATTGCGGGAAATTTTTATCTCTTGTATAATGAATCTGCAAGATTTTCAGATTGGAGGCGATTGAAATGTTGGCTTGCGACATTCAAGACGACTACGAAATTATTGAGGGGGAAAAAATTATGGCACCGAGTCCGGACATGGGGCATGGAACAATCACATCGAATTTAATTGCTACCATAGGTTCTTACGTCAAGATAAAAAAGCTCGGTATTTGTTTTGGCGACCACATGGACGTTCACTTTCCCGATGGAAATGTTTTTCAGCCCGATTTTATCTTCGTAAGCTCAGCGAAGGCAGAATTATTCCTTGACAAGAGAAGGATGACGTTGCACGGCGTGCCCGACATGGTTGCGGAAATTTTTTCCAAATCGACAATGAAACGCGACGTAGGAATTAAAAAAGACATTTACGAACGAAACGGCATCCGCGAATATTGGATTATTGATCCTTGGCGCGAAACGATTGATGTTTATCTTCTTCGCGACGGAAAATATGAACTCGGCGGGCACTATGAAAATTGGAGCGACGATGAATTGGCGGAAAGAGCCGAATTGCCTGAAGATGAACAACCGGAAGTCAAAATGGAAATTCCCGTTGCAGTTTTGGACGGGTTCAAAGTCAAAATCAGAAATATTTTCGGCTGGTACTTTGAATAATATTTTTTGAACGAAATTATCTCCTGCGAATTGCGGGGGATTTTTTTTGCGCAAAATTAAATTCCGCTTAAAATTTTCTCAAAAACTTGACAATTTCGGGGGGGGGGGCATTTATAATGACAAGGGAGCTTCAGAATTATTTTCAAAGAAAGGAGCTGATTCTATGGCAACAAGCTGAACGAACACAATTTTTTTTGAAAGGAGGAAGAGATTTTTCACGGTTCATTTGATGAGTTTAAACGTTTCTGCAAAGACTCGCGCAAATGATCTTTCTGTCGACAAGACGAACTTTAATCTGCTTTATGGCGATAAAGAAAAATTTATTCTGAAAACTATCGACAAACAGCAAAATAATCTGTATCATTTATGCGGATTCTTCCGGACACAAAAAAATTTTTAGGAAGAAGGAGAGGATTTTTTATGGCTGACATTAGAAACGAAGAGTCAAATACGCTGGTATCAGGTACAAGCGAAAATGATTCAATTTACAACAGCCAGGGCAACAACGTAACAATCAACGGCGGTGAAGGCGACGATACCGTTGAAAACTACAAAGGAAACAATGTCACGATAAACGGCGGCGCGGGTGACGATTCCATCGAAAACAGACTGGGCGACAACGTAACAATCAACGGCGGCGAAGGCAACGATTTCATTAGCAACGGCGGTTATTATTCAACACTCGACGGCGGCGATGGCAATGATTCCATTGGCAACTACGCTTCAAACTCAACCGTCAACGGCGGCGAAGGCAACGACTCCATTGACAGCAACGGTGACAATGTCATAATCAACGCGGGCGAAGGTGACGATTACATTTACAACAGCTGGGGCAACAACGTAACAATCAACGGCGGCGAAGGCAACGATTCTATTTCAATCAACGGCTCAAATAATCTGATTCAATATGCATCAGGCGACGGGAACGATTTTATCAGCGGCTTCAATGAAACAACGAAGCTGAAAATCGGCAACGGGACAACCGACACCTATTCAAAGGTTACAAACGGCTCCGATATTATTGTTTCTGTCGGAGAAGACTCAATCACTTTGGTGGGCGCGGCTTCTTTGTCGAATCTCAACATTGCCGGCACTTACCAGATTATTCTGACCGAAGGTAACGATTCCATTGACAACACCGACAGCAAAGCATTGATAAACGCACTCGGCGGCGACGACACAATTACAAACAGCGGCGACAACGTGACAATCGACGGCGGGGCAGGCAATGATCTCGTTATCGTAAACGCCAATAACAATTCAATCAATATCGACGAAGGCAATGATACAATTTCTATTGGCGCGAATGTTACGAGCTTGAACGTTGCGGAATTCGGCGAGGGTGACGTGATTCAATTCAGCGATGAAGTTACGGCTCTTGAGTCAATAGAGGGCGGCGTCGTTGCTACTGTCAACGGCAAAAAAGTCACTGTCGCCGGCGTGGCTTTGCCGGAATATCAAGTTACTTGGAGCGAAGGCGCGAATAATGTCAGCTATCAGTCGAAAATTACTGTTGCGGGCGCGGTAGCGAGCGGCAATCAAATTGTTTACGCAACGGACGACGAAAATAATTTCACAATCAGCGGCTTGACTAAATCGGCAGGGCTTGAGGTCGACAACAAGAAAAAAATCGTCACGGCGTCGGCGGAAGCTTTAAGCGGCGTAACCCAAGGCGTGACAATCAGCAGCGATTATAATTTCGTGCTGGCAGATGACGTACAAGCTCCAAAAGCTATTGGTTACTACGAAATTAACACCCTCAGCGGCACGAACGCAACCATTTCTGAAGACGGCGTCTATCAATTCGCGGAAGGCTTTACGGGCACGGTCACAATCTCCGCGACAAACGTTAAAATAATCGGTGCGAGCTCGCAACTCAGCAACGTGTCTGTCAACGTGACGGCTAGCGATGCCAATCTGTGGATTCAAGACCTCAAAATTACCAACAGCGAAGATGTCAATACTATCCGTTTTGCAAGCGGTACAAATAATCTTACCGTTAAAGGCACCAACAAGCTGATTAACACAAAAGAATATGTAAGAAAAGCAGTGATAAACATAGGCGGCGGATTGAACATTCTCGGCGACGGCTCACTCACCGCTCAGCATACAGCATATGATTACGCTGCGGCAATCGGCAGCAATGATTCAGAAAATCTCTCTTCCAGTAATATCAACATAGGCGGCAATGTAACTGTCACTGCTATTGCTAATGAAAACGGCGCGGGCATCGGCTCTGGTTTTTATGGCTCAGTCAGCACAATAAACATCGG
>ERZ842401.682-NODE-682-length-49894-cov-5.550553_pt1 | contig 49894 bp, 37 predicted proteins | sample MGYA00521270_ERZ842401 | MGnify/ENA primary metagenome ERZ842401 (study PRJEB31892, sample SAMEA3878208) | bioreactor metagenome | biome: Moose rumen | place: Sweden | collected 2011-10 | study: EMG produced TPA metagenomics assembly of the PRJEB12797 data set... | reverse complement strand
AAAAATTTATTATTCTCGGAAATATGAACGCCATCACTTATAAAGAAGTTTTCCCGCTCATGAAAAATAATTTAATCTGGTTGGGGTATTCGATTCACTCAGGCGACAGAAAATTTAATGTTCCTGATGATTATCCTCTTGAGGCTACAACGTGCGGAATTGATGAAAATGGTAAAAAATTTATTCGCGTGAAGGGTGTCAGATGGTTTACAAACGTTGAACACGGTCAGCGGCATGAAATTATGTTATTGGACACGATGGCAAATAATTTAAGATTCGACAAAAAATTACGCAAACACCTCACCGAAAAATACGGAAAAATCGAATTCCCAAAATATGACAATTACGATGCGATCGAAATTCCTTTTACTGAATGCATCCCTTCTGATTACGCTGGAGTTATGGGCGTGCCTATTTCTTTTATGGATAGATATAACTCGGAACAATTTGAAATTATTGGTGTTGCGAATAGTGGTACAGGTCATAACTACGATTTTTTTAAACCAATGATAAACGGTAAACAAATTTTTAAACGTATACTCATAAAATCAAAACATCCAGAATGTTAAATCTTTTGTGCTTTATAATATTCGCGAAATAAATTTTAAAATTCAGTAAGGAGATTTTTAATTTAAATGCCGGAAGAAATTTTAGACAGTTCCGAAAACGAAATTGTAAGACAGCGTAAAGATAAATTATCAAGATTAAAAGCCGAAGAAAATTTTAACCCCTATTTAATCGAAACCTTTGACAGAAAAAATATTATTTCTGAAATTCGCAGCGAGTTCGAAAATTTACAGCCGGAACAGGAATCAGAAAAAATTATTCAGACAGCCGGAAGAATTATGACATTAAGGCGGCAGGGTAAAGCAACTTTTGCGGATTTGGCAGACGAATCAGGGAAAATTCAGTTATATTTTCAGTTAAATTCTGTTGGCGAAGAAAATTATAATTTCCTAAAAAAATGGGTCGATACCGGAGACTGGATCGGAATTACCGGACGGCCCTGCAGAACTAGACGCGGAGAATTAACAATTTTTGTAACAGAATATAAATTATTGAGCAAAGCAATAAGACCGCTCCCGGAAAAATGGCACGGCTTGACCGATACTGAAACACGATACAGGCAGAGATATATTGATTTAATTGCAAATCCGGAAGTCCGCGAAATTTTTAGGCAGAGATCTTTAATAATTTCATCGTTCAGGAAAACTCTCGAAGCTCACGGAACTTTAGAGGTCGAAACGCCAATTTTATCGGTTATAGCAGGCGGAGCAAACGCAAGACCCTTTAAAACTTTTCATAACGCTTTAAATTTAGATATGTTTATGAGAATCGCCGTTGAATTATATTTAAAACGTTTGGTCGTAGGAATGATGGGAAGAGTTTACGAGATCGGCAGAAATTTCAGAAATGAAGGCATTGACACAATGCATAACCCGGAATTTACAATGATGGAAGTATATTGGCCATATGCAAATTATGAGGATATGATGAAGCTCGCTGAAGAATTGATCAGAAATGCAGCCAAAGCCATCAACAAAAATATAATTGAACGCGACGGGGTCGAAATAGATTTAAATAAACCGTTTGAAAAAATTTCAATGTTGGAAGCCGTTAAAAAATATGCTGACGTTGATTTTAAAAATATAAATTCCGATGAAGAAGCCAGAAATATCGCAATAAATAAAGGTCTCGGAAAAGATTTAAAGGGCAATGAAACAAAATTTACAGTGTTAAATTTATTGTTTGAAAATTTCTGCGAGGAAAAATTAATACAGCCGACTTTTTTAACTGGTCATCCCGTTGAAATTTCGCCGTTATCAAAGCGCGATCCGGAAAACCCGGAATATACGCACCGTTTTGAATTATTTATGTTTGGTAAGGAAGTCGCAAACGCTTTCAGTGAATTAAATGACCCGATCGATCAGCGTGAAAGATTTGAGGATCAGTTGCGCAAAAAAGAGGCCGGCGATGAAGAAGCTCACGCATTCGATGAAGATTTTATAAACGCTATAGAAATGGGTCTGCCTCCGACCGGCGGAATGGGTATCGGCATGGATCGCATTGTAATGTTTTTGACTGGAGCTAAGTCAATAAGAGATGTGATTTTATTCCCAACAATGAAGCCCAAAGCATAAAGCATAAAAATTTTAAAAATGCAGATTGACGAGCTTTATAATTTATATAATTTAATTGAGCGTCACAGAAAATTATATTACGAACAGGATGCGCCGGAAATTTCAGATTCTGAGTATGATAATTTAGTGATCAAGCTTAAGGAATTAGAAAAAAAATATCCTGATTCAGCGCGTAAAAATTTTTGGGATAAAGTCGGCGGAAAAACAAATGAATTATTTGCAAAAGTCGAACATAAAACGCCAATGTTATCGCTCGATAATGTTTTTAATTTTGATGAGCTGAAAAATTTTTTTAATCGCGTTAATGTCGATAATGATTTTATTTGCGAGATGAAAATTGACGGGCTGGCCGTTTCGTTAATTTATGAGGACGGAATTTTTATAAGGGGAGCAACTCGCGGAGACGGACATACAGGCGAAGATGTTACGGAAAATTTAAAAATGATAAAGAGTTTACCGCTCAAAATCGAAAATAAAAATTTTCCACGCGGGATCGTTGAAGTTCGCGGAGAAGTTTTGATGAACACGAAAAATTTTAACGAGTTAAATAAAATTCGCGCTCTAAATAAACAAACTCTTTTTGCAAATCCCAGAAATGCAGCCGCCGGAACTTTGAGACAGTTAAATAAAAATATTGTTGCAGAACGTAATCTCGATATATTAATTTATTATTTGGTTGACGCTGAAAAATTTGGGCTGAATACTCAAAATGATGTTTTATCTTGGCTCAATAATTTTAAATTTCCTGTTCAGAGTGCTTTTAAATATTGCAAGAATTTAAACGATGTCGAAAATTTTATAATTCAATGGCAGGACGAAAAAAATAATTTAAATTACATGACTGACGGTGTAGTAATAAAATTTAATAATATTTCTCAATGGAATAATATCGGCTCAACTGTTCATCACCCAAAATGGGCAGTCGCTTATAAATATAAATCCGAACGCGTCAAAACTAAATTAATCAGCGTAGAATTTTCCGTTGGCAGAACCGGGACAATAACACCCGTTGCAATTTTGGAGCCTGTTCAAATTTCCGGGACAGTCGTGCAAAGAGCTTCACTGCATAACGCCGAATATTTAGCAAAAATCAGAATCGGTGATATTGTAACAGTCGAAAAGGCCGGCGAAATTATTCCGCAAATTGTCGACGATGATAATATTATGAAAATTCCCGTTAAATGTCCCGTCTGTAATTCTGAAGTAATAAAAATTCCCGGCGAATCTGCTTATAAATGTTCAAATAAATTTTGTCCTGCAATATTAAAGGAGAGTTTAAAATATTTCGCTTCCCGTAAATGTATGGATATAAAAGGACTTGGGAACAGATTAGCAGCGCAGTTAACGGAATCAGGAAAAATAAAAAAATTAAGCGATCTGTATAATTTAACGTTATTTGATTTAACATCGCTTGAAAAAACCGGAGTAAAGACTGCTCAAAAAATTTTAAACGAGATCGAAAAATCTAAAACACGCCCGTTATATGCGTTAGTTGCAGGACTAGGAATAAATTATATTGGCATTCAGACGGCGGAATTATTGATGAAAAATTTTAAAAGTCTCGATGAATTAGCAAATGCAGATGAAAAAAATTTATTGAAGGTTAAAGGAATTGGGAAAATTGCTGCGAGATCAATACACGAATTTTTTAACGATCAGGATAATATGAAATTAATTGAAGATTTTAAATTAATTGGATTTTCCGAAAACGCAAATAATAATAATGAAGCTGGAATTTTATCGGGTAAATTATTTGTATTTACTGGAAAATTGAATTTAATGACGCGTGAACAAGCTTGGGAAAAAGTTATAAATTTAGGCGGAAAAATTTCAAGTTCTGTAAGTTCTAAAACTGATTTTTTAGTGGTTGGCGGAAAAGCAGGCGCAAAATTAAATAAAGCTCGCGAATTAAATATTAAAATTATAAGTGAACAGGAATTTATAAATTTAATTGGAGGAAAATAATTTTAAATGGCAAGAAATATTACACCTCGTAAAGAAAATTATTCTCAATGGTATTTGGACGTAATAAAGGCTGCTGAATTGGCGGATTATGCTCCGGTTAGGGGTTGCATGGTAATTCGTCCGACTGGTTTCGCTATTTGGGAAAATATTAAACAGAAATTGGACACTGAATTTAAAAACACCGGCCATGTTAATGCATATTTCCCGGTTTTGATTCCGAATTCATTTTTACAGAAAGAAGCTGAACACATTGAGGGTTTTGCTCCTGAATGCGCTGTCGTTACTCATGCAGGCGGCGAAGAATTGGAAGAGCCTTTTATAGTTCGTCCGACTTCTGAAACTATAATCGGCCATATGTATTCAAAATGGGTTCAATCGTGGCGCGATCTTCCGGTTTTAATTAATCAATGGTGCAACGTCATGCGCTGGGAAAAACGTCCCAGATTATTTTTGCGCACGTCTGAATTTTTATGGCAGGAAGGTCACACGGCTCACGAAACAGAAAAAGAAGCTCGCGAAGAAACTTTAAAGATGCTTGCAATTTATAAACATGTTTTCGAGGATGAATTAGCGATCCCGGTTTTAGACGGTGAAAAAACTGCTGGAGAAAGATTTCCCGGAGCTGTTGACACTTATACATGTGAAGCAATGATGAGCGATACAAAAGCGTTACAGGCTGGAACGAGTCATTTTTTAGGTCAAAATTTCGCAAAAGCTTTTGAAATTCAATATCAGGATCGCGAAGGAAATTTACAATATTGTTTTACGACGAGCTGGGGAGTTTCTACGCGTTCGGTTGGAGCGTTAATAATGACTCATTCTGATGATGACGGGTTAATAATTCCTCCGAGAATTGCGCCGACAAAAATTGTTATATTGCCGATCTCGAAAGATGAGAGCACCGCAGAAAATATTTTATTGCCAAAAGCTAAGGAACTCGCCGAAAAATTAAATAATTCGCTTGGAGGATTATGCGTAAAGATCGATGATAATTTTCATATGAGACCAGCTGACAGATTTTTTATACATTTGCAGAAGGGTGTACCGTTGAGGCTGGAACTCGGTGAAAAAGATTTAAACGCCGGTACAGTGAGATTTGTGAGGCGCGACACTGGTGAAAAAATAGATGTTAAATTTGAAAATGCAATTCATGAAGCGGCGAATATTTTGGATGACATTCAGAATAATTTATTTAAGCGCGCAAAAGATTTCAGGGAAGCTAATACGCACGAAGCCGGAAGTTATGATGAACTTAAAAAAATTTTGGCTGAAAAGGGCGGATTTGTAAAAGCATTTTTCGCGGGAACTCCTGAAGATGAAATTAAAATACGTGAGGAAACCGGCGGAGCAACTCCGAGATGTGTTTTAAGTCATGAAGGTAGCGGCAAATGTATTATTACGGGGAAGCCTGAAGGACGCATGACAGTTTTTGCGAAGGCTTATTAATTTAATTTGATTTGATTTAATTTAATAAAATGCAGCTGCCAGAAATTGAAGTAATATTTTCGTGTTCAGAAGATAATTTTTTACCTGCTGTTGATGTTTGGATAGTTATAGATGTTCTGCGGGCTACAACGATGATAACGCGATGGTTTGAATTAGGCGGAACTGAATTATATCCCGTCAGAAATCCGGATGAAGCAAAAAAATTAATTTCAGATTTGCGCGAACGAGGTTCAGATCCTTTATTAATGGGAGAAGTCAACGGGATACCTCCTGAAGGTTTTGATCTTGGAAATTCGCCGGCTGAATTAAATTATAAAATCGTTCAAGATCATTATTGCGGAGTAATTTCAACTACAAACGGGACTGTTGCATTATTGGAGGCTGCTTCGTCTGGAAGTCCTGTAATTGCTTCGAGTCTGCGGAATGCTTCTGCTGTTATGGATCATGCTTTAACGTTGGGAAATAATATCGGGGTTTTATGTTCGGGGCGCAAGGGTCGGCCATGTCTTGAGGATACTTTATGCGCTGGGGCTTTGGTTGATGATTTAAATTTCAGGTATGCAAATAAAATTTTAATGTCTGACAGCGCGAAAATTGCTTTAACAGTTTGGAACGACAGGGGCGAAAATCTTGAGGAATATATAAAAAAATCCGATCACGCTAAATTTTTGGAACATATAGGCTTCAGCGAAGATATAAAATTTTGTTCCGAATATGATGCGTGTACAGTTGTGCCGATGTTGTTCAACGATAAAAACGAACATACAATTTTACGGAGCGTTATAGGAAGTTCAAAGCCTCACGCAGAAAGAATTAAACCGCTCGAACAAAATAAAATTTCGCATCCTGAATTAGAGCCGGTGAAAAAAATTAATGATCCGTTTGAGGAATTGTTACAATATACGCGTAAACCTTCGCAATATTTTTATATTCATAATCATAGCCATAATAATTATAATAATCATAAATCTAAGGAGCATAAATAAATTTTAAACATGAAAACCATATATTTAGATTGTTTTGCAGGAATTGCCGGCGATATGTTTATCGGAGCGTTATTAAATTTAGTTCCGGACAAAAATATTTTAATTGACGGCCTGAAAAATTTAAATTTAGATCACGAATATAATTTAATAATTGAAAACGCTGTGAAAAATTCGATCTCCGGGATAAATTTTGATGTGAAATTGACGCACGAACATGAGCACGAGCACGAACACAGAAATTTAAGCGACATCGAAAAAATTATAAGCTCAAGCAGTTTAAACCAGAGAATAAAGCGTGAAGCATTAAGGGCGTTTAATATTTTGGCTGAAGCTGAAGCGAATGTACACGGAACTACGCCGGATAAAATTCATTTTCACGAGGTCGGTGCAATTGATTCAATAATTGATATTGTTGGGGCTTTTATTTTGGTTGATGCTTTGAACTGGCCCAGAATTTTATGCTCGCCTGTAAATGTTGGTTCCGGGACTGTTAAATGTGCTCATGGAATTTTACCCGTTCCAGCTCCGGCGACAGAATTTTTATTACGAGGAATCCCGATTTTTTCAAACGGCTCACCAATGGAACGCACTACGCCGACCGGGGCATTACTGGTTAAAATTTTGGCTTCCGGATTCGGCTCAATTCCTCCGGGTAAAATTTTGGCTTCAGGTTATGGAATTGGAAATAATAATTCTGATGATGTTCCGAACGTTTTACGCGCTTTATTAATCGAGAATGAAAATTTAAATCAGGATAATAATTTAATAAATGAGAAATTAGCTTTAATCGAGTGTAATATTGATGACATGAATCCGCAAGATTTTGAGCCGGTTATTGAAAAATTATTTATTTCCGGCGGTCTTGATGTTTGGCTTGAAAATATTTACATGAAAAAATTCCGCCCCGGTAATAAATTATGCTGCCTCGCAAATCCAAATGATACAAAAAAATTATGTAAATTAATTCTTGAGCACACGACTTCACAGGGTGTACGCGTTCACGAACTCGATCGCCTGCGCTTAAAATGGGACATCGAAAAAATAAATACTTCGATTGGCGAAATTAATATTAAAAATGCTTATCTAGATAATAAAATTTTACGCAGAACTCCGGAATATGAAGACTTGAAATTATTGGCCGTGAAAAATAATATGAGCATTCAGGAAGCCAGAAAAATTATTAATCGCGAAATATAAAATAAATATAAAAACTTGGGAGGAAATTTTATTTTTTATTTTAATCAGCCTCCCAAAAATATTTTTTAATTTAATGAGTGTTCACAAAATTATCTATTAATCTCCTCGCAATGCTCGCACCATCGGGAATATTTAAATTTTTAATTTCTTCTTTCGTGTACCAGCCCGCTTTTACAATTTCTACACCGTCAGGATTAATTTCACCGGAAAGCCATTCAGCAGTAAATCCAAACATCAAAGAATTAGGAAACGGCCAGGGCTGCGATCCAAAATATTTTATATTCTTAACTTTTATGCCAACCTCTTCAATAATTTCACGCTCAACTGTCTGCTCAAGTTTTTCACCTGGCTCAACAAATCCGGCTATTATGCTGTAACGATCATTAGACCATGAAGCATTATGCGCCATCAATAATTTTCCGTCCTTTTCAATAGCAGTTATAACAGCAGGACTCAACGGAGCGTAAAACGTTCTTCCGCAATTTTTACAAATTCTTCCGTAATCTTTCACGCTGGGAGTTAATTCGCTTCCGCAGTTTGAACATATTTTTACATTTCTGAACCAGTTCGCAAACTGCCAAGCACCTCCGACCCTCGCAAATATTTCATAACCAAAACGATGCCAGATTTCCCGCAAGTCTATAAATTCATCGCCTGAATTAATATTTTTAACATCGCACCATTCTGGAAGGTTTTTCCAGTTATTGGGCAAATTTTCGGAACAATTAATTATTTGACCGTCATAATTTTTTATATCTTTTATATTAATATTATTTTCGCGTATTAAAATTTTACTCTCGTTGAACACAAACATTTTTTACCACCTTAAATTATTGTAATTTGAATTTATAATATTAACCGAAAGGAGGGAATTATGAAAATTGATCACAATTAATACTCTTGGTAAATCAAATTTAGAAGCCGTTAATCTTACTCGTAACGCTCTCAATGAAGAACCGGATCAATTAAAAATTTTGGTCGACGGTCCGGGAGTTGCTGCGGAAATAAAAAAATTTCTCGAAACTCAGAGTTATAACGTTGTTCCAGAAGATGACGGAGGAAAATTAATTTTAACCGGAACTAAATCAACAGCTCCAGAACCAAGCAATAAAATAAAAATTGAACCTGTTCAAATTCAAAACCAAAATTTAAACCAGACACCAGCTCAAAATAATATTAATATTAATAATAATAATATTAAACGGACTACAGGTTTTTTATTTACAGGTAAAAATTTTTCACGCGAGAATAAAAAATACGGCAGAATCTTTTTGCGTAAAGTTATAGAATCTCTAACAAAATTAAATCCCCGTCCTGATGTTATAGCTTTAATGAACGAAGGTGTTAAATTAGCTGTTTATGATTCTTCGAGCTGTGATTTATTAAAGGATTTGGAAGCTAAAGGCTGCAGAATTTTAGTTTCTGGAATGTGCGCTGATAATTTTGGTTTAACGGAATCAATCGGAGCAGGTAGAATTTCAGCTATACTTGATATACTCGAAATAATTTTAAAATGTGATAAAGTCGTGAGCCTTTAAGCTTAAGGAATAAAAATTAAAAATGTAAAAGGAGTAAATTTAAAATTGGCTTACAAATTAGGAAAAATTTTAATTTCTCGTGACAAAATTCACGAACGCGTCACCGAAGTTGCAAAACAAATCGCAAATGATTTTGACAACGATCAGCCCTTAGTATTTGTTGGAATTTTGACGGGAGCAGCATTTTTTTTAACTGATTTAGTCCGCGAAATGCCCGAAAATATGAACGTCCAAGTAGATTTTATGTCCGTTGCTTCATATGGTGACAGCGATAAATCTAGCGGAGTCGTGAGAATTTATCATGATTTAAAATCCAGCATAGAAAATAAAAATGTTATTGTCGTTGAAGATATTGTTGATACAGGCTTAACACTTTCGCATTTAAAAAAATTATTATTGGATCGTCACCCTGCGAGTTTAAAAATTTGTGCGCTGCTCGATAAACAAGCCAGACGTAAGACCGATATAAAGCCGGATTATTGTTGTTTTAGCATTCCTGATGAATTTGTTGTAGGTTATGGATTAGATTACGCGAGCAAATGGAGACATTTAAAGGACATTAAATCAGTTGTTGATGAGTAAATCTGAAAAAATTTTTTATCCCCCAGTTTTAATTTAATTTTAAGGCTGAGGGATCTTTGTTATTTTATTTTATTTTAAGTGATTAATAATTAATTTTTTTTCGGTGGCACTAACGAGTTAAGAGCTTTACATAAAATCATCGCTATAAATCCAGATAAAACATATTTTACTGTTATGACTGGAGCATTATAAATTAACGAATATAACCAAGCATTTTGACCGGCAGGAGCATATTCAGCAAAAAATACCGCACCTGAAATAACATGAGATATAATCTGACCGGATGCCGCCATTAAAACCCCTAAAATTTTTATTTTGAAGCCCGATAACCCGGAAAACGCATAAGCTAAAGGATAATCTAAAAAAGCTTGAATCACATTGAAAAAATATCCGCCAGTTAAAATTTTAACGATTCCGAATAATGCTCCAGTTCCAACACCAAATTTAACGCCATGCCTAAAAGCAAATAACATTAACGGCACGAGTTCAAGGTCAACGGAACCTCCGTTTGGCATTTTAAATAAATTAATTTTCGTGAGCACTACGGATAAAGCAATACATAAAGCACCTTCGATCATTGCAGAAATATTATTACGAGTTGATGACATTTAAAAAAAATCCTCCTGAATTAAACAATTAAAAATTAAATTCATTTGCAGAGGGGTGAAAAAAAATTTTTATGCTTCCTTCGCCGGCATTATCCGAATCAGGTTATAAGGGTCGATATTAAAATTTAAATATCCTCTCAGCTTTTTCCGCTCCCCTGAAATTAATTTATAAATATTTATGTAAATTGCGTAATTTGTCAAGTGTTGTTAAAATTGCGCGTATTACTTATACACGAAGGAGGTTTTTACGCGTAAATTTTTCAGTAAAATTATTTTTGTGTTTTTGAATTTTAAAATTTTTAATTGGGGGGAATTTTAATCTGTCATGAAAAAATTTAATTTCTTACATTTTATGTTATTGTCGATTTTAGTTTTATCTCTCTCAGGCTGTAACGGTTCATCGCACCCGTCATATACTTTAAATACAAAAGAAAATACTGCAACAGTGAAACAGGTTTCAGTAATTAAGTCTCCTGCTTTTAAAAAAGGTGAAACATATACAATTTATAAAAATCCAACTTTAACCGGGATGGAGGGCGCAAAATATTTTGTATCAGAAGATAGCAGCAATACAAATCCAGTTACGTTAAATTTGGGTTTTGCTGAACAGCTCGGCAATGACAGTTTAGCGTTTGTCGATAGTAATAATAATGTCGTTTTTGCTTATGATCCTTCAGGTTCAGTAAATAAGACGGACGGGACTGTAACCATATCATCGTACGGAACGCAGTTAAATTATAACGGACTTACGATCAGCACCGATAATTCTACATCAAGCTCATATAACACAAAAGCAATTGAATACGATGATTCAAATGTAAAATACATCGTCCTCAATAGCGACGGAAGCGCAAAAATTGATGATAATACGATTAAAGAATATGACTATGTGTGGCACGTTTCTCCAGATCATGACGGCGAATATTATACGAAAGGTATTGACGGAGATGAAGAATTTTCAAGTTATTCACTAGATGATGACGACAGCGTATATAATTCTTATGGCGTTTACATTGCCAGAGATATAATTTATTTCCCTGAACTTCCTACGAGCGGATTTGAACGGGTTCAATATGATGACGATACGGAATACGCTTATCGTTATTCAGCAAATATTTCAAGCGATAGAATTTTCGGAACTCTTCCCGGCAGTACTGAAGTGCCAGGAAATATGAACGATGAAAATCACGATGACGGTATGCGCGAAAATGGAAATAATCAAAATGGAACCCTTCCAGAACCTCCAAGCGGTGAAAATGGCAACATGAATCCTCCAGATCAAAACGGACAGCGCGGACAGCCCGGCGGATTTGATTCCGTTTCTGTAAATATTGCAGCCGATGAAAATAATAATAATAATGGTCCCCGTACTGACATGATGCACTCAGCTGAAGATGCTTATAACAATCCCGTTTTACATATTACAGAAGCCGGAACTTATAGCCTTTCGGGAGAATGGAAGGGACAAATTTGGATCGACGTAGGAAAGAAAAATGACGTCACTATAATTCTTAACGGCGTAACTGTAACTTGCGATGTAGCACCTGCATTCGTGATTAAAAAAGCTTATGAGTGCGAACCATATGATGACGATGAAGGGATTGAAACTTCTACAGTCGGAACAAAAGTCGCAGCCACTGCAAATTCTTTTGATGTTGAACCTTTGACGCTCGGAGAACTTGAAGATGAAGATGGCGAATTACTTGATGGTGCTGGAGCAGTAATAATTATTTCAGATGACACAATTAATAAATTTACTGGTGCTAACGTTTACAGGCTTCTTAAACCAGAAATAAAAAGTTCTCAGAGTTCAAATAAAAACAGCGTAATACTCCAGAAAAAACTTTATAAAATGGACGGCGCTTTTTATTCATATGTTTCGATGGTAATCGGCGGAGGTTCAAAAGGTAACGGAACTTTGAGCATTACTTCATCATCTTACGAAGGTTTAGACACTGAAATGCATTTGACGATTATCGGCGGTTCAATTGATATTACTGCTCCTGATGACGGCATTAACGTTAATGAGGATTATGTTTCAGTCTTTACTCTTGACGGCGGAACTTTAAGCGTTACTTCAACCGGCGGGGATGGAATCGATTCAAACGGATATATTATTTTAAAAGATGGTAATTTAACGATCTCAACTGCAAGCGAATCAGGTCCGGAAGGTGCGCTTGATAGTTTAGATGAACTCGGCAGCGCTGGAACTTATGAGGGCATTAAATGGACTTGGGTTCGCTATACTGGAAGCAGTAATATTCCTGTTAATACTCCTAATGATCAAAGTGATGATAATCCTAATGATCAAAGTGATGATACTGAAGAAGTTACAAGCAACCCGCTCGAAGGCAAACCTTGCGAGACTTGTGAAAATATAGAGACACTCATTAAAAAACCTGGCGTTTATCCTGAGGAAGTTACCAGTTATACGACTGTTGTGTTAGATTCATCTTCAACTTCAGTTTATATTGTAAAAGATACCGAAGGCACAAGAGAAGCATCAAGTTCAGGAAGTGAATTTTTATTTGATCATACTGTAAGCACGTTTGCAGGAATAGAATAGTATTTAATTTTCAAGTTTAAAATTTAAGCCGGGTCTAAAATTTCGGACTCGGCTTTTTTATATTTATATTTACATTTATTTTTTATAATTCTTCCGGGTGATCGCTTAATAAATTTCTGCGGTGAAATAAATCTTCCGCCATCTCATCAATCTGATCTCCTAACATAAACGCATCTTCAAATTTGCTGTTTCCTGCTACATCTTCCCATCCAGTAAATGCACGCTTTAAAACTATTGGTGTTATTATGGTGCACACTATTACCATTATTATTATTGGGCCTAAATATTTTGGGTCGATCATGTTCATTGTCATTCCCTTTCCTGCTACGATTAAAGCAACCTCACCACGACAAACCATGCCAAGCCCTATTTGATAACTCTGATGCAAATCAAATCCGCATAATTTCGCACCAAGTCCGCAACCTCCCAATTTTGAAATTACACTGACAATTACAAGAGCTACCGTAAAAATTATTAATTCCGATGACATTTCCGGCAAATTAACTTCGAGGCCGATATTCGCAAAAAATACCGGCGTTAATAATAAATATGCTATCGTGTCGAATTTGCTCGCTATATAATCACCTTTGGGAGACATCGCTATTATCATACCCGCGCCAAAAGCTCCAATTATGTCAGCCACTCCGAATAATGTTTCAGAAGCCCACGCCATAAACATACAAAACGCAAAACCCATAACAGGATAACGCCTCAAATTTCTTTCTGCTTGAACCCTGTCAGACCACACCATTGATTTATAAAATATTATTCCGGCTATATACAAAAATATAAAAAATCCTATTATCTTCCCAAATATTAAATATAAATTTACTCCTTCGCCAGCCATCCCGGTTACAATCGTTAAACATATTAAGCCCAAAATATCGTCTATTAATGCAGCCGCTAAAATCGTATTCCCTACTTTGGTGGACATCTTACCCAATTCTTTTAACGTCTCAACAGTAATTGAAACTGAAGTCGCCGTCAATACCGCTCCAACAAAAATTGCTGAATTAAATTCAATATTTTTATCAAATAAATACATTAATCCAGCTCCCATTAATAACGGCACTAATACTCCGCATAACGCTACTACAAAACCAGACCGACCAGACGCTTTTAACTCGTTTATATTCGTTTCCATTCCGGCCGTAAACATTATTACTATTACTCCGAGTTCTGCCAGTCTGCTTAATAACGGTGAAGGCATTAAACAAAATTGAAAACCTAAAAATTTTTGAGTTATCGCCCCTAACACTGCAGGCCCAAAAAATAACCCAGCCATTAACGCCCCTACTACTTGAGGCAATTGTGCACGGCGTGAAATTATGCTGAAAATCTTCGTAGACATCAAAATAATGCACAAACTTAATAAATAATCGTATTCCATTTTAATTGAGAATGAAGTCCTCCTGAAAAATTAAAATTATTTATCCGCTTATTTTACAGCTTTAAATTTTCGGTAAAATATTTTGTTTTGTTATAATACTTAAAATTATTTGGGGGTGTTTTTTAATTGAGCAAATTTATAAAACCAGAATCCTCATTTATTATAATGATCGATATACAGGAAAAATTATTACCAGTCATAAATAACCACGACAAAATTTTAAATAACGCAATTAAATTATTAAGTGCAGCAAACGTCTTAAAAGTTCCTTCGATCGTGTCAGAACAATATCCTAAAGGCATCGGAAAAACCGTAAAGGAATTAAAAAATTTATTGCCCGCTGATCTCGAAACACTCGAAAAAATAGAATTTTCAGTTTGTGCAAACGAAAAATTTGGGGACGCATTTTTAAATTTAAAATTTGATTCCGGTTCGCGCGATTCCGTAATTTTATTTGGCGTTGAATCTCATATTTGTGTTTTGGGGACTGCTATAGATTTAATTGAGAAATATAATTTAAATGTTTTTGTCGCTGCAGATGCTTGCGGAAGCCGTGACCCCGAAAATCATAATTTAGCGTTAAATTCAATGCGTGATATTGGTTGTTTTGTAGTTCCGACCGAAACAATTATTTATCATATGTTAGGCAAAGCGGGAACACCAGAATTTAAAAAATTATTGCCGTTGTTTAAATAAATTGCAGTCCAAAAATAAATTAATATTATTATTTATAATTTTCTTAGCTTATTTATATTTTCGCGGAATCGGTGATCACGGTCTAATTGATCCAGTTGAAGGAGTAAACGCCTCTGTAGGTTTGAGCATGTTAAACAGAGGGAATTATTTTATTCCTAGAATTGGAGAAAATTTAATTTCCGGCAAGTCTTTAGGTTCATGGTGGTTAATTTCGCTTGGCTTAAAATTTTTTGGCTGGAGTGTATTTTCAGTAAGATTTTTTTCTGCTTTATCAGGTTTAGGGATGATATTCGCTGCAGCATTTTCGGCAAAAAGATCGCATTTTGAATCATCCCGTAAAGCATGGTTAGCGGCTTCGATTTGTGCCGGAACTTTATCGAGCTTTACTGCTTCGCAATTTGTTTCATCACACGCATTATATTCATGTTTAACGGGGCTTTGCATGATGAGTTTTATACGCGGCTATGAAAATAAAAACTGGTTTATATTTGCGCATTTATTTGCGTTGTTAGCTTTAATATCTCATGGCCTCGAAGGGATAATATTGCCGTATTTGGTATTTATAATTTTTGCGATTTTGAACGATGACGGCGAATCAGTCAGAAAATTTTTTTTATGGCCTCCTGCTGCATTCACTTTAATTTTTGGAGCCGGATTATATTTTATAACGTTAATATTTAAAAATCCTTATATATTTCATTTTATGCGCTGCGAAACGATAAGGCCAAATTTTGGAAATTCATACGGCGGAATAATTTTTATATTAATAAGTTTTATGCCTTGGCACGGTTTTATAATTCAAGCTGTAATAGATGTATGGCCATCGCTTGAAAATTTTTCGTGGAGTGAATTTGCTTTAACCGATAAAAATAATCCGAGAGCTTTTATTTTATTATGGGCGATAGTATTTGCTTCAGCTAGTATTTTAATGCAGGATTATATGTCTTTAGCTTCGTGCGTTCCTGCGATTTCTGCATTACTTGGCGACATGGTAGACATATGGTTATATAACAAGAGATTTACAGAATTAAAAATTGCGACTGCTCTTAATATTGTAATTCTGTTGCCAATAATTTTAATTGGAATCCCGATAATATTATTTATAATTCCGAACTCAGAAAATTTATTATTGTCGTTAATTCCTTATGCGTTGTTAATATTTTTATTTTTATTTGCGTGCTGGTATTACACGAAGACTAAGCAGGTCGAAAAATGGGCGAGAAATGTTCCGGGTGCTGCGCTGTTATGTTTAATGCCGTTAGCCGGAGTATTTGATCTCATGGCCGTAAATTTTGGGATACATGATGCCGGTATGAATTTGCGCGAAATTGTTAGGCATGAAGATGTTGTAATACAGTATGAAATAAATTATCCATCGAGTTATTTTTATACGTTAAAAAATTCAATTCTGGTAAATTCTGATTTAAGCGATGGGATTCAGGAAAAAAAATTATTTAGAACGCCGGATCAATTAACTAAATTATGGACTGGCAATAATAAAATTTTTATGTTGATTAAAAGTAATATCCCGATCCCCGACAAAATTCCAGGAAATGCTTATAACATTATGGATTCTGAAAACGTTTCATTATGGAGCAATAAATAATTTAATTTTCATGCCTGTAAAAATATTTTTTATTCGCTTAATTTAAATTGCTGTTCAAAATGATATTATATTCAAGCTTAAAATTTTTTTATGAGGAGTAAATTTATTTTGCGTAAATTATTTGAAATTTTATCAGTTGTAATTTTAATTTTACCGTTTGCATGCTCTGTTTCATTCGCCGATGTTAAAAGACCCGTTGCAAAGTTTGAAACTAATTTAGGAAATTTCAGAATTGAATTATATTCGGACTTAGCTCCTAAAACTGTCGAGAATTTTATTTCACTCGTAAATAAAAATTTTTATGACGGCGTTATTTTTCATCGAGTAATCGATAATTTTATGATTCAAGGCGGTGACCCTACAGGCACAGGAATGGGCGGACCAGGTTACACGATTAATGACGAGTTCGGAAAAGGTTTAAAGCATAATGCTCCCGGAATTTTATCAATGGCCAATGCAGGACCTAACACCGGCGGTTCACAATTTTTTATTACGTTAGTCCCAACCCCTTGGCTCGATGGTCATCACGCAATTTTCGGCCATGTCGTTCAGGGTATGAAAGTCGTTGAGAAAATCGGCCACACCAAAACAGGCGCAAATGACAGACCAGTAAATGATGTCGTCATCGAAAAAATTACAATTGAGGAGAACAATGAATAATAAAAAAGTTTATTTAACTAGATTATTGCCCCGCGCAGCAATGGAAGCATTCGGAAAAATTTGCGACTACGATGCTAACACCGAACCGAGACAAGCTACACGAGAAGAAATTATTAACGCGTTCAAAAATTATCATATTGTCGTAACAATGTTAAATGACAAAATCGATGCTGAAATAATTAATAATGCTAATCCCGATTTAAAATTAATCGCAAATTACGGAGTAGGATTTAATAATATTGACGTTAAAACAGCTTTTGAAAAAAGTATTTATGTCACAAATACTCCGGATGTCTTGACGGATGCAACGGCTGATTTAGCATGGACGTTATTATTTTCGGCTGCACGGCGCGTAATCGAAGGTGATAAAATCGTGCGCACTTCATCATTTGAATGGGCACCAGAATATTTACTCGGCTATGATGTCACCGGGAAAACTCTCGGAATAATCGGAGCTGGTAGAATCGGCACAAATTTCGGAAAAAAAGCAGCTTTAGGTTTCAACATGAAAGTAATTTATTTTGGCCGTCATAATTGCGAAGAGCTGGACAAAATCGGAGCTAAACGTGTCGAATTTGAAGAATTGTTAAAGACTTCTGATTTTATTTCTTTGCATGTTCCATTAACCGACCAGACAAAATATTTAATCGGCGCAAAAGAATTTGAAATGATGAAGCCAACCGCAATTTTAATAAATACTGCACGAGGCCCGGTAATCGATGAAAAAGCTTTGACACATGCCCTAAAACGCGGAATAATCGCCGGAGCTGGTTTAGATGTTTACGAAAATGAGCCTGAAGTTGAAGCAGGTTTAAAAATTCTTGATAACGTTGTGTTAATGCCTCATGTCGGTTCAGCTACCTACGGAACGAGGAACGCAATGGGCTTCATGATCGCGAAAAATATCGCGGCAGTTTTAGAAGGTCATGAGCCTCCAAATTTAATTAAATTAAAATAAAATGAACACGCTTAAAAATTTATTACCAGTCCGTAAAATTGATATGCATAAAGGCGATCGAGGCAGGATTTTAATTGCTGGAGGTTCGGAACATTATCCGGGTGCTCCGGCTTTAAGTGCTTTAGGTGCGTTGCGTTCTGGTTCTGGAGTTGTCACGCTACTTTCAAATGAAAATGTTTGCGGATCATGTGCAGCAAGAATCCCGGAAATTGTTTACATGGCCGAAAATAATAAATTGAAATGGCACGAATATATTTTAAACGGGAATAATAAATTTAATGCAGTGATCGCCGGGATGGGAATTGATCGGGATTATTCAGCGCAAAAATTTATTATAAATATCTGGAATTTGTGGCCGGGAAAAATTTTAATTGACGGTGACGGGTTATACGCATTAGCACAGAATCAAAGCGATTTAAAATTCCGGGATGACGCAGTTTTAACACCTCATGAAGCCGAAGCTGCAAGACTTATGAAAATCAGCGTTGAAGATGTAAAAAATAACCGGGTTCAAGTTGTAAAAGATTTATCGCAGAAATTCGGCTGTGTAGTTTTAAAAGGTCACGGCACGTTAATAGCTCACCAGAATAAATTTGAAAAAATAAATTTTGGCGGACCAGAATTATCCGTACCAGGTTCGGGCGATGTATTAGCCGGTTGCATAGGCGCATTTATTGGAATGGGATCAATAATAAATATTTTTGACGCTGCAATTTTAGGCGCTAGTCTTCACGGAATGGCAGGGGAAATTTTAGCGCGTGATGGAGTGGACGGGGTTTTAGCTTCTGAAATAGCGAACACATTAAGGAAAGCAATAAAAAATTTGAGAGAAGCAGAATAAAAAATGACTGAACGTAAAAAAGTAGATTGGAACGAAGAAATAGAAAAAACCGAGAGAATACGCAAAAAAGGAATTTTAATGAGCGTAATAAGTTTTGTAGCAGCATGCGCGTTTATTTTTGGAGTAAGCCGCATGAGTGGCGAAGAGATCGAAATTCCGAGAAAAATTTTATCGGTTTTATGTTTATTTGCTGCTGGATTTGTTTTCAGAGCTGTTTTAAAACATCGTGCAGACAAAAAAAATAATAAAAAATAATTTTGAGTTTATATCTCATTCAGAATCCGACACAAAAAATTTTGCCTGCGATTTTGCAAAAAATTTAAAGCCCGGCCAAATTATTTTATTAAATGGCGATCTCGGAACGGGTAAAACTGTTTTTATGCGCGGAATCGGTAAATATTTCGGCGTTGAAAATTTAATCAGAAGCCCATCATTTACGCTAATAAACGAATATGAAACGAAATCAGAAATTTATTTAATACACGCCGATTTATACAGGCTCGATAATTTCAGCGCGGAATCTTTAGGGCTTGACGAATATTTTTATAATGATGACGTAATTATTTTTATTGAATGGCCCGACAGATTGAATTATTTAAATATGAATGGCGAAAAAGTTATAAAAATCTATTTTGAAGCATTAAACGAAAATGAACGAAGAATTAAATTTAAATATTTTGGCGATTAACAGCAGTACGAAAATAACCGGGATCGCATTAAGTTCCGGCGGAAAAATTTTGTCGCAGATTAAAAAGGATTTTGGCCGAAAACAGTCGAGCGAATTGCCTTTTATATGCGAAGAATTTTTAACACAAAATAATTTGTCGTGGCAGAATTTAAATTACATTGCTCTCACTAACGGGCCGGGATATTTTACGGGGATAAGAGTCGGCGCGAGTTATGCCGCTGGTTTAGCGTTCGGGCTGAAAATTAAATTAATTCCTGTTTCAACGCTCGAATTATTAAAATATTCGTTTGTGAAGAATAATAATAATTGCAATAATTTAAAAAATATTTTACCCGTGATTTACGCCGGACATAATTACGTTTATGCAGAATCAGAATTTTTAAAGCCCGGTGAATATGATTTAAATTTTATAACGGAACATGCTCAAAAAAATAATTTGAAAATAATTTCAGATGATCCGGAACGTGCCGGATTAAATTGCGAGTTAGTTAATTTTGAGGCTGGTGACTTGTGCGAAATCGCTTTAAATAAAATTGATTCGGCAGTGAATCCAATGGAATTAAAAATTTTATATTATCGTGTTCCTCAAGGAATGGAAAATTTTATAATTTGCAACTAAAAAGGAGAATATTTAAAAAATCATGAATGCAGGTTTAATTTTTGATATTGGTGCAGGTATAGTATTAGCGTTTTTTATTGTGCGCGGATTATTTAACGGGTTTTCAGGTGAAATAATCGGTTTTGTCGGGTTATTCGTCAGTATATTTTGCGCAATGACTTTCACGGATGAAGCTACGGAAATATTATTAAAATTTCTGCCTTCGTTTGATCGTACTATAGCCGGGTTTATATGTTCGATGGCAATATTTATTTTAGTTGAAATAATTTTCTCGTTGATCGGCATAATTTTATCGTTTGTCGTGAGCGTTGCGCGTTTATCGTTAATTGATCACGTTCTCGGAATGTTCATCGGTGCATTAAAAACATTATGTCTAATAATATTTATATATGCTATATTCATGACGTTTAATAAAATTTTGCCTACAGATTGGATGAACGACAGTTATTGCATGAAATACGCCGGAATGATTTGGCCTGAAATTCGTAATTTTTTGGAGCAAAATAATTTAATAGATTTTCGAGCTTTAACGGGAAGAATATAATTTAAAATGGAATTAACTCAGGGTGTCAGCGAAATTTTAGAGCTTGGGAAAAATTTAGAGCCTTATCACGAATTATTACGCGGTGAACTTGGCAGAAATATATTAAATAAATTAGAGCCTGCAGAAAATTTAAATGTTTTAAAGCAACGTGAGAATTTATTACGCGAATGGCTAAATTTTATAGATCACAACGGCAGATTTATAATTAATTCGGTTGATCCGGTCAGCAATATGTTCAGAAATGCTAAACGCAGCGGAATATTATCAGGCGAAGAATTATTAAAAGTTAGAGCTTTATTAAACTGCGCAAAAAAAATCCGTGAAAGTTTAGGCGAAAAATTAAAAACTGACTCGTATAAAAATATTGACGCTCTGAGGAAAAATATACGCGATTTTAATTCCGAAATTGAAAATTTAAACGTCATCGAAGACTCCGGCAGATTAAACGATCATGCTTCAGAAAATTTATTTAACATACGCACGGAACTCGAAAATTTAAAACGTAATGCACGGAATATTTCAAGAAAAATATTTGAAAATCCCGAAATTTTAAACATGCTGCAGGAAAAATCTTTAACTTTTCGTGACGGAAGATTTTTAATTTTAGTGCGCCAGGAATTTATAAACAGGTTTCCCGGTTTAGCGTTTGAGCGTTCAAGCTCTGGAAATTCGGTTTATATGGAACCTTCAAGCCTGTCAAGAATAAATAATAATTTAATAATAAAAACCCGTGATGAACGTGACGAAGAATATAAAATTTTAAGTGACTTAACCCGCTTAATAATTTCCCGTGAAAACGCAATAATTAACGCTGAAAAAACTATCGGGACATTTGAAATTTTAAACATTTGCGATTATTTAATACGTGATAAAAAATGGATCATCCCGGAATTTAGCGGGAAAAAATTTTTTAAATTAGTCGGAGCATGTCACCCAATGTTACGAGAGAAAGCTGTACCGCTTGATATGTCGTGCGGAGAATATTTTAACTCACTCGTTATAACCGGCCCTAACACCGGCGGCAAAACTGTAGCATTAAAGACTGCCGGGATTTTAATAATTTTATCGTGGATGGGGCTTCCAATTCCTGCACGTGACGGGACTGTAATAGGAAATTTTGATAATATATTCGCTGACATTGGTGACGAACAAAGCATTGAGCAAAATTTATCAACTTTTAGCTCGCACCTGAAAAAAATAATTTATATACTGAAAAATATTACAAGCTCTTCACTTGTATTGCTTGATGAATTAGGGGCTGGGACTGATCCTTATGAAGGTGCTGCGTTGGGTGTTGCGATTCTGGAAATTTTAAAAAATCGCGGCGCTATAACTTTAGCAACTACCCATCATAATCCAGTTAAACAATATGCTTTAACGACCCCAAATGTCGAAACCGCTGGAATGGAATTTGATATTGAAAATTTACAGCCCACATATAAATTATTAATGGGAGTTCCAGGCCGAAGCAATGCAATTTTAATCGCCAGACGTTACGGAATGCCGGAAGAAGTTTTGGAGATCGCACAAAAAAATTTGGATTCACGCGAGATCACTACTGAAGATATTATGAGCGAATTAACCGAACGTAAAGCAGCTTTAGACATGGCCGAAAAAATTTCACGTGACAAAATGCGAGAAGCTGAAGAATTACAATTAAAATATAAAGCTCGTGTAAAAGAAATTGATTTACAACGCGATAAAATTATGGAGGCTGCTGACCGCCGGGCTGAACGAGTTATTTCACATGCTGAAAGAACTTCTCAAAATATAATACGCGAATTAGACGAAAGCATAATAAAAAATGCCGCAATTAACAACATGAATATTAAACGCGAAGAACTGAAAAAAATACGCAACGCTATCGAAACAAGACGAGTTAAAAGAGTTGAACGAGAAATCGAAAACGCTCCGAAACCTTTTCAGCCCGTGCCTGGTGCTACTGCTCAAATTGCCGGCAGCAGTTTAGTCGGGTTAATCGAAGAAGTTAAAAACGGTCGCGCTTATTTAATTTCTGGAGCGATGAAACTCGATGTCCCAATTGATAAATTAATAGCAACAGAAAAAAAAGCTAAAGTCGCAAACCCTCCAGTTGATACGACAAAATTATTAAATAATGAAACTGTCCCAGCCTCTATAATGGTTCGTGGCATGTATGTGGATGAAGCTATGCCTCTGGTTGAAAGTTATTTAGATCGTGCTTATCGGTCCGGGCATTCTGTCGTAACTGTTATACATGGACGCGGTGAAGGAATTTTAAGGCGTGAGGTTCATGCGTTGTGTTCGAGATTGAAATATGTCAAAGAATACCGGCTCGGAGTTGAGGGCGAAGGCGGTTACGGAGTTACGATCGTCACATTTAAATAAATTAATTTTGAACGCTTAAATTTTAATATGCGATATAATCAGTAAAATTTTTTATTCCAGGAGGTAATTTAATTTTTATGAATATGAATTTTTATGAACACTTGAGCAAAACCGATCCGGAAGTCGCGGAAATTATCAGCGAAGAATATCACCGCCAAGATGATCAAATTGAGTTAATTGCATCTGAGAATTTCACATCATTTTCAGTTATGGAAGCGATGGGATCAGTGCTCACAAATAAATATGCTGAAGGTTATCCTGGACACAGATATTACGGAGGCTGTGAAGTTATAGACAAGGCCGAAAATTTAGCACGAGAACGCACTAAAAAATTATTTGGCTGCGAACATGCTAACGTCCAGCCCCACGCAGGAAGCCAAACTAACATGGCCGTATATTTTGCAGTTTTGAAACCCGGCGACACAATTTTGTCGATGAATTTGACGGACGGCGGACATTTATCACACGGATCGCCCGTAAGTTTTTCGGGAAAATTGTATAACGTCGTAAGTTATGGCGTAAATAAAGAATCTGAGTTAATAGACTTTGATCAGTTGCGGGATTTGGCAAAAAAACATAAACCAAAATTAATCGTTTGCGGTGCGAGTGCTTATCCCCGTATAATCGACGCAAAAAAATTCAGAGAGATCGCCGATGAAGTTGGAGCATATTTATTATTTGATATTGCTCATATTGCCGGGTTAATTGCTGCTGGAGTTCATCCGAATCCCGTACCGTATTGCGATTTTGTGACGACGACGACCCATAAAACTTTACGCGGACCTCGCGGCGGAATAATTATGTGTAAAAATGAGTTTGCTAAAAAATTGGATTCTGCTGTATTTCCAGGAATGCAGGGCGGACCGTTAATGCATGTGATAGCGGCGAAGGCTGTTGCGTTGGGAGAAGCTCTCAAGCCGGAATTTAAAATTTATCAGGAAAACATCGTCAAAAATTCTAAACATCTCGCAAATAAATTACTTGAAAAAAATTTCAGATTAGTTTCAGGCGGAACGGATAACCATTTAATATTAGTCGACTTGACCAACAAAAAAGTAACGGGCAAAGAAGCTCAAATAAATCTTGAAAGCGCAGGAATCACCGTGAATAAAAATACAATTCCTTTTGAAACTTTAAGCCCGACAATTGCGAGCGGAATAAGGATCGGAACTCCAGCCGTTACGACAAGAGGTTTTGATCTTTCGGACATGGAAAAAATTGCGGATTGGATCGAGCGCGTAATCTTAAACATTAACAACGAAGAATTAAATAAAAAAGTTCGTGCCGAAATTTTAGAATTATGCAGACAAAAGCCGTTATATAAATAAAAAATAAATAAAAATTTTCCGGGAGAGATCGAATTAAATAATTAAATAATTAAATTTTAAAGATTTCTCCCGATTTTAATATTTTATTAATTTTTGATTTCGCGTATTAATTTGCAAGGATTTCCGGCAGCAAAATAATTATTTGGAATATCACGAGTTACGACACTGCCAGCACCAATAACGCAGCCAGAACCAATTTTAACGCCTCCGATCACCGTAACATTTGCAGCGAGCCAGCAATTATCGCCGATAACAATAGGTTTAGCATATTCTTTAATTTGATTTCTTAATTTAAATTCCATTGGGTGAACAGGGGTCATAATTGAAACATTTGGGCCAAACATAACATTTTCACCGATTTTGACGGGACACACATCCAAAATTGTTAAATTGAAATTTGCGTAAAAATTTTTGCCAACATAAATATTAAATCCATAATCGCAATAAAACGGCCCTTGAATAAAAATATCTTCGTCCGCATTCGGTAATAATTCTTCAAGTAATTCATATCGTACAATTTCATCGGAATCCTCAAATAATTTATTATATTCTGCGCAAATATGATGGGCGTTTAATCGCAATTTTTTTAATTCTTCATCTGTTGGGTCGTATAAATCTCCGTTAATCATTTTTTCGAGTTCTGTCACGATTTAAATTTAATTCTCCTTTGATAATATATATTTCAATTAAAAATTATAGAATTTCGGAGGCTTAAAATTATGAGCGAATATACTATTTTAAAAGTTTACGAGACCGATAAAGTTACGAACAAAAAAGTAAATGACCTGCTAAACCATGAAGGCATAAGACGCGATGGAAATTTGGATTATACGTGCGCGATGTTCGATGAAAATTATAACGTTATAGCGACTGGCAGCACTTTTGGGAATACTTTACGTTGCATGGCCGTAAGCTCTGAACATCAGGGTGAAGGTTTAATGAATCAAATTGTAACGCATTTAGTGGAGCATGAAAATTCAAAGGGGAATTACAAATTATTTTTATATACAAAAACTAATTCGGCGAAATTTTTCGGGGATTTAGGATTTTATGAGATCGTGAGAATTAACAATCAAATTGTTTTTATGGAAAATCGGCGCGATGGATTTAAAAATTATTTGGACGAGCTTGAAAAAACTAAAATTGACGGCGAAAAAATTGCGGCACTCGTTTTAAACGCAAATCCCTTTACGTTGGGACATTTATATTTAGTTGAGAAGGCAGCGGGGGAGAATGATTATTTACATTTATTTATAGTGAGTGAGGATGCTTCTCTTGTTCCGTTTGAAATTCGTAAACGTTTAGTAATTGAGGGGACGAGGCATTTAAAAAATTTAATTTACCATGATTCAGGCCCGTATATAATCAGCAGTTCTACATTTCCGAGTTATTTCCAGAAGGATGAGAGCGCAGTAATTGAGAGCCATGCAAATTTGGACTTGGAAATATTTATAAAGATCGCTGGAGTTTTAAAAATAAATTCGCGTTACGTAGGAGAAGAGCCGACGAGTTTAGTAACAGGGATTTATAATAAAATCATGTCCCAAAAACTGCCGGAACATGGTATTAAATGCGTGATAGTTCCGCGAAAAGCCGAAGCAGGAAAAATAATAAGTGCTTCAAATGTCCGTCAAGCAATAAAAAATAATGAGCTTGAAAAAATAAAAAATCTTGTGCCGGAATCAACATATAAATATTTTACTAGTCCAGAAGCTGAAAGTGTCATTAAAAAAATTCGATCGGAGGCCAATGTAATACATTATTAAATTAAATATTAAATAAATAAATTTTTATTATCGCAGCAGAATCAAAAATAATTTTTATTCAATAATTGCCGATTAAAAAAATAATAAATAAATCTTTAATCAAGGAGGAATTCAGATTATGTTCAAGAAATTTTTAACGTCAATAATAATTTTATTACTGAGCGTTACGAGTCTTTACGCTGAATCCGAAACAGTTCCGGGCGATATTATTGTGCTCATGAAATATCCTGAAAATATTAAAACTTTTGACAATAGTAATAATAATTCCGGGCATACTTTCGACAGAGCTGCATTATATTTTGATCGAGCTAGTTCGGTAGCAAAAAATTTTGACGGGGAAGTCACGCAGGTTTATAACGCTCTTTCAGATTCTGGGCAGGGAATTTTTGCGGTGATTCACTCCGATAATAAAACAGAACAGGAATTACAGGAGGAATTAAAAAATAATCCTAACGTTATCGGCACATCTTTAAATTATGTTATGCACACAATGGATAAAACTCCTAATGATACGTATTACACTGCTGATAAATTATGGGGATTGAAAGCTATTCACGCAAATGAAGCATGGGACGTGACAACCGGTTCAGCTAGCACATATGTAGCAGTAATTGACACCGGCGTAAATTATTCGCATTCTGATTTGTCGTCAAATTTTGATAAATCGAACAGTAAAAATTTTACAAGCTCAAAAACATCTGATTACGGCGATACAAACGGGCACGGCACTCACGTAGCAGGAACGATCGGAGCAGTCGGGAATAACAGCAAAGGCGTTGTTGGCGTGAACTGGAAGACAAAAATTATTTCGGTGAGAGTCTTTGAAGGTAAAAGTACAACGAGCGATAAAATAATTAACGGAATCAACCATGTTAAAAGCCTTTTAGATTCCGGTGTAAATGTTGTCGCTGTAAATATGTCACTCGGAGGATATGTAAATAAAGCTCCTTCAGCCTACAGTGTTACAAGTAATCCGTATTATTCAGCCTTAAAAGCCATCAACGATACAAATAAAACCGTAATTTGTGTAGCAGCTGGAAACGAAAATAACAACATCGGAAATTCTAATTCATCGCTCGGCGGATATTGTTACCCTGCTTCGTTTACTGGGCTTAGTAATATGATCGTTGTAGCTTCGTGCCAAAGTGATTTAACAAAATCATCGTTCAGCAATTATAATAACAATGTTGTAAACATCGCAGCACCAGGTTCGAGCATTTTAAGCACATATTTAAATCAGGAATACGCAACCCTTCAAGGCACTTCAATGGCTACACCTCACGTTGCTGGAGCTGTCGCATTATTATCTGCAGCTTACAGCGTTGGAGCTTCGCAAATAGTTAATGCAATAAAAGACGGTGCGGACTCAAATTATATGACTGATTACACTAAATGGGGATTATTAGATTTGCGTCATGCGATGGCAATTTTGGGCAATGAAAAAGGAATTTTAACGGGGTCTCTTCCAAATGGTTCAGTCGGAAAATCTTACAGCGCGACATTAAGTTCTTCCGGACTTTCTGGAAATTGGAGCATTTCTGACGGCGATCTCCCGGACGGTTTGACTTTGAATGCTTCGACCGGAGAAATTTCAGGAACTCCGACTAAAGAAGGGGCATTTACTTTTACTGTTAAACGCGGAAGCGATTCAAGAGAATTTACTGTAACTATCATAACAAATAAAATTGATGCTGAATTAACCGATGGAACTTATTTAAAATCTTACAAAGCAAATATAACAGATTTCACGGACACTACTGCAAAAACTGTCTGGACTATTACTGCCGGAGATTTCCCCGCAGGTTTGAAAATTAACACGAAAGGAAAAAAATTAACGATTTCCGGAAAACCTACAACGATCGGAGAATTTATTTTTACGGTTTACGCGAGAACTCCAGCCACAAAAAAAACAGTTGCGGTTTCAGAGTCTAAAACATATAAATTAACTATAGTTGATAATGCTCCAGTTATAAAAGGTTCAATTAAACAGCTTAAAGGACTTATAGGAAATTCAATAAGTAAAACTTTATCGTTAAAAACTGCGTGTTACAATGCCACAGTTACTTCTGAAGGAATGCCCAACGGTATGAGCGCGAGTGCTGTTGTCGATAAGAACGGCGTTTCAAAAATAAGTATTTCCGGAAATCCCAGCGTTTCAGGTTCATTTAATGTAACTGTTACAGCTTATAATTCTATTTCGTCTTCGAGTGTATCATTTACGATTGTCGTGAGTGATATGGAATTAAAAACAAAAAAATTAAGCAACGGTACAATAAATAAATCTTATAAAGCGACTTTAAGCTTGAACCAGAAATTTACGGGCGTTACATGGAGTGCTGACGGCCTGCCGAGCGGCTTAAGTATTGGAACATCAACGGGAAAAATTTCGGGAACTCCTACAGAATCCGGAACGTTTGAAGTTACGATCACCGCCAAAAATGATTTTACTTCATGCTCTGGAACATTGACACTCACCATAAAAAATATTAAGCCAAAAATTAATTTATCAAAATTACCAAATGGCACAGTCGGGGTTTATTATGCTAACGGAATTTCAATTACTGGCGGAGTGCCGGATGAATTGACTTGGACTGATTACCCGGACGGCTTGAGATTGAGTATTTCTGAAAAGGCCGGAATAGTTTCAGGAACTCCAACCGAATCAGGAACATTTAAAATAAAAATTGTCGCAACAAACAGCGCGGGGTCTGCTAAAAAAACTATTACAATGATAGTCAAGCCCGCCGCAAATAGTTCAAGTGCTAATACGACTTTTGATGGGAATTGCGATCACTCGGAAAATTTAAATTTAAAATTGATCCAAAACGAAATAAATAATTTTACGCAGTTTAATATTAACCCGACAAGCAATAACGAAAACGAAAATTATAAAAATATTAACGGCAAAAATTATTTAATTGTCGCAGAGCTTCCTGCTTTAAACGTTGAAGAGTCCGGGCAATATGATATTTTGATCGAGCTTGACGAAAATAAAAATTATTCTGGTAAAAAATTATTCTGGTTCGCGAATCCGATCGATCACGAAATTTCAGATGATGATTACATCGCAGATTTTTATGACGGTGAATCAAACGAAGAAATTTATAACGTCCCGGAAAATAATTTAATTATCGTTTCGGGCTGGTTAAATTCTGGCGTGACTTATGAGCCGTTAATTCTGGTTGAAGTCGATGCGGAATAAATAAATTTAAAATTCTAAGTGAATAAAAATATTTTTGTCCTCTCCTTAAATTTTATGGGGAGGATTTTTTTAATTTTAATTTAAATTTCAGTTCGCTTATAAAAATAAAAATATCAATGAATTATAATAAACAAAAATTTTTTAAGGAGTAATTATATTTTATGGCGTTAAGCAGAGATGAAGTAAATTGGATCGCGCTCGAATCCCGTTTAGTCTTAACTGAAAACGAGTTAAATAACGCAGTGCGATATATAAATAATTTTTTGAACATGCTCGACCGTTTTAAGGAATTGGATTTAAAAGATGTTGAGCCGTTTAGTTTTGCTGAGGCTTTGGAATGTCCTTTGCGCGAAGATGAAATAAAAGAATTTAAAAACACCCGCGAAATTTTAAACGAAAGCGGACATATTCAGGACGATTATTTTAAAGTGCCGAAAATAATGGAAGGTTAATTTAAAAAATGGAATTATACGAATTAAATTTATATGAAGTAATTGAAGGTTTGCAAAATAAAAAATTTTCAGCGCAGGAATTATTTAACTCTTGCAAAAATAGAATTAACTTGCTCGAAAAAAATATTAATGCGTTCATTACCAGAACTGACGAAAATTTAAATTATAAAAACGATTCAGACGGAATTTTAAAAGGTGTCCCGACCGTCTTAAAAGATAATTTATGCACTCAAGGAATTAAGACGACAGCAGCCAGCAAAATTTTAGGCGAATGGAAACCACCTTATAGCGCAACAGTTTGGAATTTGTTAAAAGATTCCGGAGCGATCCTAATGGGTAAAACTAATATGGATGAGTTTGCTATGGGAAATACTTGCGGAAATTCTGCGTACGGCCCGACAAAAAACCCAAATGATATTACACGAGTTCCCGGCGGAAGTTCTGGAGGTTCAGCGGCAGCAGTTTCAGCGGGTTATGTTCCGTTCGGTTTAGGTTCTGACACTGGCGGTTCAATCAGGCAGCCTGCATCATATTGCGGAGTTTACGGGCTAAAACCAACTTATGGAATGGTGAGCCGTTACGGTTTAATTTCTTATGGTTCATCGCTCGATCAAATTGGGCCGTTTGCGAGAACAGTCCGCGACCTTCAAATTATAATGTCAGTCATTGCTCAACATGATCCAAAAGATTCCGGGAGCTTTAGGAATTTCACACCGAATTTTACGCATGATCCAGACGCAAATTTAAAAGGCAAAAAAATCGCACTCGTGAAAGAATTTCAAAATTTTACGCTCGACGAACCAATTTTAAACGCGATGCAAAACGTTAAAAAAATTCTCGAATCCGAAGGCGCGGAAATTATAGAAGTTTCATTGCCCGTAATTTCTCGTTACGCTGTAGCATGTTATTACGCTTTAGCGATGTCGGAAGCTCATACAAATTTGGAACGTTATGACGGCGTGAGATATGGCTATACTGTTCAGGACGCAACAAGTTTAAAAGAAATGTTCGAGCGTGTTAGGTCTTATGGATTTGGGAGCGAAGTAAAATCGAGAATTATCGCCGGAACATGTTTAACAGAACCATCAAGGTGCGATGAATATTATGTTGCTGCTACGAAGGTCAGGACGTTGATAGCTCAGGAATTTGCGCAGGCGTTCAAGCAGACCGATTTTATTTTACAACCCGTAACACCTTCACTGCCTCCAAAAATTGGCGAGCTTGATGAAGACGAGATGAAAGGTTATGAAACTGATTTATATACGTTGCCCGTAAATTTAGCAGGATTGCCGGGACTTTCATTTTTTACGGGATATGAAAATAAAAATAATTTGCCGGTCGGATTGCAATTAATTGGATCGCGCTGGAGTGATTCGGAATTGTTAAACGCAGGTGTAGCGATTGAACGTCATACAGGTTCGCCAAAAATTGCAAATGGAGGAGTGAAATAAATATAAAATGTCCGAATTAAAATTTACGCCAGTAATAGGAATTGAAATACATATAAGATTAAAAACTGACACAAAAATTTTCTGTTCATGTTCAACAAATACGGACGTGCCACCTAATACGCATATATGTCCGGTGTGTATGGGTTTGCCTGGTTCATTGCCTAGATTAAATTATCAAGTTGTACAGCAGGGAATGTTAGCGGGGATGGCTTTAAATTGTACGGTGCAGCCGAAATCATTATTTTTCAGGAAGTCGTATTTTTACCCGGATTTACCGAAAGGTCATCAAATAAGTCAATGCGATTTGCCGATCGTGGCAGGGGGATTTATTGAAGTTCACGACGAAAACGGAAATTTAAAAAAAATTCGGGTGAACCATTTGCATTTAGAGGAGGATGTTGGGAGCTTGCATCATAGTGCTTCAGACGGAAGACTTGAGGGCGCGGCGATCTCGTTTGTAGATTACAATAGATCGGGAATGCCACTCGCTGAAATAGTTTCAGAGCCTGATGTCTCATCAGCAAAAGAGGCCGTCGAATACGTTACGACATTGAGAAGGCGCGTAATATATTCCGGAGCTTCAGAGGTTGAACTTGAAAAGGGTATGATGAGATTTGATGCAAATGTTTCGATGAAATGTTCTGACGGACGCTGGGGGCGCAAAGTTGAAGTTAAAAATATGAACTCCTTCCACGCTCTTGAAAAGGCCATCGAATACGAAATTAAACGCCAGCAAAAAATAATGTTACAGGGCGGAGAAGTTTTGCAGGAAACTCGGCACTGGAATGATGCGAAGGGAATTACATCAGCGTCAAGAGTTAAAGAATTTTACAGAAAATTTATTGTTGAACCCGATCTGCCTCCGTTGATAATTACGCAGGAATGGATCGACAAAACTAAAGCGATGATGCCGGAAATGCCGGATGTCAGGGCAAAAAGATTTATAGCAATGGGAGTCCCGTCAGAAGTTGCGGATGTTTTGACTGATGCGAAGGAGCTTGCGGATTATTTTGAGGACTGCGTGAAGGCTGGAGCTGTTGCGGTTCGTGCTTCACATTGGGTGCGTACGGAAGTTTTAAGAGTTCTGAACGAGAAAAATATAAAAATTCAAGATTTCGGAATTACTCCTAAAATTTTGGCGCAATTAATTTCAAAGATTGACGATGGAAAATTATCAACGACTCAAGCAAAAGAAGTATTTGACTTCATGGCCAATAACGGCGCGAACATTGACGAGGCTGTAAAATCATGCGGAATAACTGAAGGCGGAATAACTGGAGACGCTTTAACGGGAATATTAAAAACTGTAATGGAAGCAAATCCGGATGTTATCGATGAAATTAAATCAGGACGCGACAAAAAAGGTAAAAAATTAAAATTCCTTCAGGGCTTGATCATGAAAGAAACAAAAGGGCAGGCAAAACCGCAGGATGTAATTAACGCAATAAATGAAGCGTTGAAATAAAATTTTTATTCAGGACTTCGGTAATTAAATAAATTTTGCCGGAGTCTTTTTTTATATAATATCGAAAATTAAAAATTTAAAAAGGAGCTTAAAATAATTATGGCTATGACGGAAATTAAATTTAAAATAGACGAAGAATTAAAAAATGATTTTGATTTATTGTGTTCGGAAAAAGGCATAAATATTTCAGATGCATTCAAAAATTTTATAACTTCAAATAAAAATATTTTGTTGTTACGCATAAAAAAATTACCGTCAGCATTTAAAAATTTAATTTTACTGACGGCAAAAATTTTAAAATTTTAATTTAAATATAAATTATTTACTTTCAGAATTTACGAATATATCAGAGCCTTTTATTTCGGGCGAATCTGCTTTTTTATCGTCCGTTTTTATTTCTGCAACATTCTTCAAAATAAAATCATTCCCCTGATACGCCATCGATCTGAATGCTTCCGAGCCAGTTCCAGCAGGAATTAAATGCCCAATTATTACATTTTCCTTCAGGCCATGTAACGGATCTAATTGCGCCCTCACAGCTGCTCCGGCCAAAACTTGCGCCGTCTGTTGGAATGAAGCCGCACTCAAAAAACTATCCGTAGCAAGAGCCGCCTTCGTTATACCGTGAATAAACGGCCTGCAATCAGGCATCTCACGCAATTTTTGAACAAACGTGACATCCATTACAATTTTTGCTTCGTCATATTTGGCGTTTGAAGCACGGACGTAAATATGTACGGGATTTTTCAACGCTAATTCTTCAATTACTGCTGTCTTCAATTCCAAGCCGGAAATAAATTTATTATCTGGATCAACTTCCGATTTATCTTCGGAAAATTCTACGTTAAGCAAAACTTTATTTTTAAGCTTTGAAATTAAAAATCTCTCCATAATTTCATCATGCATAAAAATTCCGTCTTCGGTCTCAATCTTTTCAATACTCCCGTCCGCTATTCCCTGTATGATTTCCTCATCGACTGTTTTTTTATCGCCATCGTAATTTATTAACTCTTTGCCAAAAAAATCACGACCCATCAGAGTACTTTTCAGCATTTCGATCACGTTTATATGTTCGGTTACATGCCACACTTTATACTCTTTTATTCCAGCGTCATAAATCTTTATAGCAACCTTTTCATCCAGAAGACTATCAGCAGGTATAAATTTTTGCTCTTTACCCTGTAACGGAATATCTTCAGCAAGCCATCTGTTGCCGACCATATTATCAAGTAAAAATCTATTACGTACTTTTATAATCGGCGGAACTGTTTGAGATGTAAGCCGCCTAAGCTCATCAGATTTAAGCGATGTACCTTTTTTAATTTTTAAATTACCTAACCTAACATCGCGCATCAGTCTTAAACCTTCCATTTGTTTATAAAATGCTGCTTTACCGATTATTACATCGAGATCTGTTCCGTTATGTTCGAGCGTCATGGATGTAATTGCTACACCGGGCGTTAAAAGTTTCGTTAATAATTCCTGATCTATTTTGTGCCCGACAAGTTCTTCAATTTCGGGGTCTGCACCTTTTACAGATTTTAAAATATCTCCCGAAAATAATTCGCACGCTCCTTTAATTCTTTCACTGTTGTCGCTGTCTATGAGAGTTTTAACGTTGTTTATTTCATCTTCCCAAATCATATCGCCGCCAACAAAAGATGTGTCGCCCTCTTTAATTACTTTTAATTTGTTCAGCGGCGCGACTTTTCTTAAAATTACTTCGATATGTTTATTATTTATTGAAACGCCCTGAGAGTGATACACATATTGAATTTCATCAACGAGCATCCTCTGAACAGCATCGATGCCTTCAACCTCCAATAATTGCTGGGGATCAATGCTTCCCTCTGTTAATGGCGTTAATCTCGTTACCTGCATTCCGACTTCTATACCGTCTTTTAAATCTTGACCGCTCGGTATAGTCTGCGTAACTTTTTCGCCCTCATCATTAATAATAACGACACGGCGTTTACCTTCGCTGACAATTTCCGAGACAGTTCCGTCAAGTCCTGCCAATATACAAACTTTTCTCGGCCTTCTGACCTCAAATAATTGTTCAATTCTTGGCAAACCCTGCGTAATATCTTCAGCCGAACGCACTCCGCCAGTGTGAAACGTTCTCATTGTGAGCTGTGTTCCGGGTTCTCCGATTGATTGAGCCGCTACTACTCCGACAGCTTCACCGATCGGCACCAATTGTCTGGACGAAAGATCATGACCGTAACATTTTTGGCATACACCTTTTTTCAAACCACAAGCAAGCGGACTCCTCACCCAAACTTCATTAATGCCAGCTGCTTCAATTTCATCGGCTATTGCGTGCGTAATAATTTCACCGGATTTTACAATTAATTTCCCGTTGACTTCTATATCATGTAAAGCTGTGCGCCCCGCAATTCTTTCAGCTATACCGATCATAATTTTTCCTTCGCTGGTTAAAGGTCTTAAGCAGAATCCTTTATTAGTTCCGCAATCATGTTCAGTAATAATTAAATCTTGAGCAACATCAACGAGACGGCGCGTTAAATATCCTGATTTCGCTGTACGTAATGCTGTATCGGCTAAACCTTTGCGCGCTCCATGCGTTGAAATAAAATACTCAAGCATGTTCATACCCTCTCTAAAATTTGCCGTAATAGGGTAATCTATTGTTTTACCAGTCGGGTCAGCCATTAAACCCCTAATGCCTGCCATTTGTCCCATTTGTCCGAGCGATCCGCGTGCACCACTCTCGACCATCATTAAAACGGGATTATCCGGACTCATATGCTCCTTAATTTTGTCGGCAATATCTTTCGTAGCTTGTCCCCATAATTTGCTTTTCTGATCTAAATATTCATCGTGAGTTAATAAACCCATCTCGTAATTTTCTTTTGCAATATCATCTTCGGCTTGAGTTGCTTTTGTTATAGTCGCTTTTTCATCAGGAATCCTGACGGCCTGAACTCCGAAACTGATACCGCTACGAGCCGCCCAATGATAGCCGAGAGATTTAATTTCATCGAGCATCTTTACAACTCCGGCGCGGTCTATGCTGTTATAAGCTTGATCCAATAATTTTTTTATTCCGCCTTTGTCCAGTTTTTTATTTACAAATCTTAAAGCGTCCGGAAGCCTGGAATTAAATAAAACTCTTCCGGGAGTCGTCTCAATAAAAATTAATCTCGCTTCTGCCGGAACATCTTCAAAACTATCAACTATAAAATCTTTGTCACCTATAACATATTTTCTGCGTCCCTGAGCTTTATGGAGTTCTTCCGATTCCTCTTTTAACCAGATTTTTGCGTTGACGTGCACCAAATTATGAGACATGGCCGACATTATGTCATTCTCATTTGCGAAATATTTACCTTCGCCGGGTTTTCCGTCGCGTATATCCGTCAAATAATAAACGCCCAAAACTATATCTTGCGTTGGCGTAACGACCGGGCTTCCGCTAGCAGGCGACAATAAATTATTTGCTGACAGCATCAATAATCTCGCTTCTGCTTGAGCTTCTATGCTTAACGGGACATGCACTGCCATCTGATCTCCATCAAAATCCGCATTAAAAGCCGTGCAGACCATCGGATGAAGTCTGATCGCTTTACCTTCCATTAACACCGGCTCAAATGCCTGAATACCCAATCTATGAAGAGTAGGAGCGCGATTTAATAAAACAGGGTGATCTTTAATAATATTTTCGAGAATCTCCCAAATTTGATCGCCACCCTTTTCTATATCACGCTTAGCACTCTTCACGCTCGAAGTTAATCCGCCCTCGACTAATCTGCGAATTACAAAAGGTTTAAATAATTCCAGCGCCATTTGTTTAGGTAATCCGCACTGATAAATTTTTAATTCAGGCCCGATAACTATAACCGAACGCCCGGAATAATCTACGCGTTTACCCAATAAATTTTGGCGGAATCTGCCTTTTTTACCGCGCAACAAATCCGTTAAACTTTTTAGCGGCCTGTTACCTGCTCCGAGTACTGCTTTACCGACTCTGCCATTATCGATTAACGCATCAACGCATTCCTGCAACATTCGTTTTTCATTTCTGATTATAATTTCTGGGGCGTGCAACTGTTGCAATTTTTTCAGCCTGTTATTACGGTTAATTACTCGCCTGTATAAATCATTTAAATCCGAAGTCGCAAACCTTCCGCCATCAAGTTGTACAAGCGGTCTCAAATCTGGAGGAATCACCGGCAAAACATTTAAAATCATTGATTGCGGTTTGGATTCGCTTTTTCTGAAATCCTCGCAAACTTGTAAACGTTTCACTAATTTACGTTTTTTCTGGTCGGTTGAATCCGCTATTTCTTCGCGTAAAGCTACGGACAATAAATCCAAATCCAATTTATTTATTAAAGTCTGAACACCATCAGCACCGATCCCAGCTTCAAAATTTTTGTCATATTCGCAACATAAATTTTGTTGACGTTCGTAAATTACTTCACCTTGTTTAAACGGCGAATTTCCGGGAATAATAACAATATGACACGGATCATCAACAACGTTTTCATGTTCAATTACTTTAAAATGTCCGGGATATTTATTTTCAAAAAATGTTAATTCGCTTCTGGATAATACTTCACCTTTTGAGAACGGTAATTTATTTACACCAGTTACAATAAATGCCTCGTTAGTTCCGGATTTTGCGCGTATAAAAGTGCCGGGAGTCGTCTCAACTTTTGAAGCTGGAATAATTGTCCCGATTTCCATTTCTGAATTTTCATCAGGTTCACTCAATATAAAAGCCGGTTCAGCTGAGAAACTATCATCACCATAATCCGATTTATAGCGCGTTAAAGTTTGGGGCGAAATAATATCGCCGACATTTACCGGAACGCTCTCAACGTTTTCAATTGTATAAGCATCTTCGCAGACAAATCCTTCAGGATCGTAATATTTATGTATTTTTCTCTCACTTTCACAAATTACGCTCCCAACGCTTACAATTTCAGGATGATTTGTGCCGGTTACTTTATATGCTTTTTCGTTTTTTCTGGTCGGCGCAAAATATACAACCTTCTCCAAATCTTTAGCGCTCGTCCCAAGTAATAAACTTAATCTGCTGGGAATCCCCCTCAAATACCAAATATGCACAACTGGTACAGCTAAATCAATATGTCCCATTCTTTCACGGCGCACGCGATTGTCTGTAACTTCTACTCCGCAATGTTCGCATATAACACCTTTAAATTTGGGGCCTGAACGTTTATATTTTCCGCATTTGCATTCATAACTGCGAGTCGGACCAAAAATTTTTTCACAAAATAATCCGTCTGTTTCGGGTCTTAAAGTTCTGTAATTTATCGTTTCAGGTTTAGTAACTTCTCCGCAGGAAATTTCGTGTATTCTTTCGGGAGTTGCTAATTTTATCCTAACGCCTGTAATTTCTTTTTTTGTTTTTCCCGTCAAAATTATTCATCCTCTCGGTTATTGTCAGGTGAGAATATATCATTATCGTTATTATTTTCGAGCGCAATTAAATCAGCAGCATCAGGGCCACTAATATTTTCAAAAGGATCATCGAAATCATTATTATTTAATTCCGGTTCTGGTTCTGGTTCTGATTCCGATTCTGGTTCGGGGTTCTTTTTGGATTTACGTTTTTTCCTTACTGGTTCTCCAAAAATTTCACGCGCTTTCATTCCGCTGTATGGACCTTTTTCGTCCTCTTCTAATGGAATATCTCCGTGAGTTCCGTCATCGTATTCGACTTCAACATCAAGCCCTAAACCTTGCAACTCTTTCACCAAAACTCTAAAACTTTCGGGCACTCCTGGTTTAACGAGGCTTTGACCTTTTACGATTCTCTCGTATGTCTTATCACGTCCGCGAATATCATCGGATTTGACCGTCAAAATTTCCTGCAGAACGTTAGCAGCTCCATAACCTTCCAACGCCCAGACTTCCATCTCTCCAAATCTCTGCCCGCCGAATTGAGCTTTACCTCCTAAAGGTTGCTGAGTTATTAAACTATATGGGCCGGTTGAACGAGCGTGAATTTTATCATCAACTAAATGATTTAATTTCAGCATGTACATACATCCGATTGTAACTTTTTTATCCATTGGTCTGCCTGTTCTGCCGTCTTTTAAAGTTATCATGCCGTCTTCTGTTAAATCGGGATATTTTGATTTTGCAATCTTCTTGATCTCGTCAAAAATTTCCTGTTCGTTCGCACCCTCAAAAACTGGCGTTGCAACGTGCCAATTATTATTTAATGCTACGAGTCCCATAATTGTTTCAAGAACCTGCCCCAAATTCATACGGCTCGGAACTCCCAAAGGATTTGAAACGACATCGACCGGCGTTCCATCTGGTAAATACGGCATATCCTCAACAGGTAAAATTCTGCTCACAACGCCTTTATTTCCGTGACGGCCTGCCATTTTGTCGCCGACTGTAATTTTACGCCTCTGAGCTACGTAAACTTTTACTGAGCAAATTATTCCGGGTGAAAGCGTTTCATTATCATCGCGGCCGGTTTTTTTAACTGCTACAACTTTACCCCATGAACCATTTGGCAATTTTAAAGAATTGTCGCGGACTTCACGTGCTTTTTCTCCGAATATTGCGCGCAATAATTTTTCTTCCGGAGTTTGATCCGATTCACCTTTAGGCGTAACTTTTCCGACTAAAATATCTCCGGCTTTTACTTCTGCTCCAATTCTGATTATTCCATCTTCGCCGAGATCTCTTAACATATCTTCCCCAACGTTGGGAATATCACGAGTTATTTCTTCTTTTCCTAATTTTGTCTCGCGCGCATCGATTTCGTATTCTTCGATGTGTATCGATGTAAATTTATCTTCTTTAACGAGATTTTCACTCAATAATATAGCGTCCTCAAAGTTATAACCTTCCCAAGGAACAAACGCCACCAAAACATTATGGCCGAGCGCTAATTCTCCGTTATCTATAGCCTGACCGTCCGCAATAATATCTCCCTTCTCAACAAAATCCCCTTTATGCACCAAAGGTTTTTGATGTATTAATGTTGACTGGTTCGACCTTCTGAATTTTATTAATTTATATGATTTAGGTTTTTTTAATTTCCCTTTAATTCTTATCTCGTTAGCATCAACGTAAACAACTTCGCCGGATTCTGCTGCGATAATACATGAGCCGGAATCTCTTGCGATCCTGTGTTCAATACCTGTCCCAACTCTTGGAGCTTCGGAAATTACCAGCGGTACTGCCTGGCGTTGCATATTTGATCCCATTAAAGCCCTGTTAGCATCGTCATGTTCCAAAAATGGAATTAAAGCCGTTGACGGTGAAACAATTTGACGCGGAGAAACGTCCATGTAATCAACTTCATTAACCGGGATAGTGTCAATATCATCGCCGTGCCTTGTCGGGCAAAATTCTCCGGCTATAGTTACGCCATCTTTTTCGAGCGGAGTATTGGCCATTGCGACAAAATATTTATCTTCGTCATCAGCTGATAATAATTCTATTTGATTCGTTAATTTTCCGTTTATAACTTTTCTTCTTGGCGTGACCAAAAATCCATAACTATTTAAACTCGCATAAGTCGTCAAACTTGAAACGAGTCCAATATTCGGGCCTTCTGGCGTTTCAATCGGGCAAACTCTTCCGTAATGCGTATAATTTACATCGCGCGCTTCAAATCCTGCACGTTCACGGCTCAAACCTCCCGGCCCTAAAGCTGAAAGCCTCCTGCGGTGCGTAACTTCTGCTAACGGATTAGTTTGGTCCATAAATTGCGATAACTGACCAGAACCAAAAAATTCACGCAAACATGCAACAATCGGACGAACGTTTATTAATTCGCGTCCTGAAACTGAATCCAAATCCATCGTAGTCATTCGATCTTTTGCAATGCGTTCCATTCGTAATAATCCGATGCGCACTTGATTCTGCAATAATTCTCCGATTGAACGCACGCGACGGTTTCCTAAATGATCTATATTATCGGTTTCTTTATCTTCTGTAACCATTGCGAACATTTCATTTATAATCGCCATTACATCTTCTGCTGTCAGTTCTTTAACATCTTCCGAAATATTCATATTGAGACGGCGATTTAATTTATATCTCCCGACCCTTCCGAGAGTGTATCGCCTTGAATCGGTTATTATAGTTTTAAAATATTCGCGGGCGTTTTCGACTCGTGCCGGTTCATTTGGACGTAATCTCTTGAAAATTTCAATTTTTGCTTCGTCCGGGTTTCTCGTTGAATCTTTAAAAGCGAGAGCCATAGAGTCCGGCATATCATAAACTTTTACTCCTTCGAATTTATCGGGATCGCTGTTGTTATATAATTCGTTTAAATTTTCTGCTGTAATCGGTCTGCCAGCTGCGATTATTATTCTGCCGTCAGAATCAGAAATATTTTCAACTGAAATTTTTCCTTTTAATTCATCGCTGATCTCCATAATTTTAACTTGATAGCCGAATTTTTCAATTATTTCCGCGTTATCTTTCATGCCAAGAGCTTTTAACAATAACGTAACGGGTAATTTTTTGCGGTTATCAAAACTAACTGAAACAATTTCATCAGGTTCAAAAGCAAAATCCAACCATGCACCGCGCTCAGGGATTAATTTAGCACTGCAGCCGTAAGAAGTTCTAGTAAAATATATTCCTGCTGATCTTGCAAGCTGATTAATTACGACGCGTTCCGTCCCGTTAATAATAAAAGTTCCGCGATCAGTCATTATAGGGAAATCGCCCAAAAATATTTCTTTATCTTCTTTGCTTGATCCGTCCTTTTTCGTCAGTCTTATTGTTGCGTTAATAGGTCTCGCCCATGTAATATCTTTTTGGCGTGCTTCCTCTTCGGTTTTTACGTATCTGTCGTCCCATTTATCTGGGGAATTTATCGTATATTTTACAAACTCCAAAGAATACTGCTTGTCAAAACTTTCGATCGGGAAAATTTCCTCCAGCAATTCCTGAAGCCCCTGTGATTTCCTTTCGTCAGGACTTACATTATCCTGATAAAACCAATGATAAGAATCTCTTTGCACTTGTATCATGTCGGGCATTTCCGCGACATTTATATTCCGTCCGAACACGTAACGTTTACGGGCTTTAGTGATCTGAACAAACTCGGGCATTACATCAGGCAACCTCCTTTTTAATGGCCAGGTCTGCTTGATAAAAAAATTTGTCACCGCGACAAAAATTATTTATCCAAACTCTTTTACATTTATTAAAATTAAATTAAACTTGTAAAAATTGCAAGGTGGAATATTAGCAAATGAAAATTATACCGTCAAGAGTTGAACGACGTTTTTTTATTTTTACGATATGCGGTGCCCGATAGAGGACTCGAACCTCCACAAATTTGCATTTACTAGAACCTGAATCTAGCGCGTCTACCAATTCCGCCAACCGGGCAATTTTTTTATTTTTTTTATTTTTACTCGCGCGAAATATTTTAACAGTCATAAATTTTTTTGCAATATTTCAAAAGTTCATGATAATTTCATATATCGGCATTTAAATTTCAATATTTAATTTAATATTTTTTCTATATTTTTTTCAATTGCTGGAATTTGTCACGGATTTATTTTAAAAAAGTCTGCTATTATAATTTTGCTTGTTTTTATCATCAGTTTTAGGAGGAAAATTTTTTATAATGGGTCAAATTCAAATCAACGTCGAAGGCATGACAGCAAGCGGAAAATCTACAATTGTTAATTTATTGGCGGAAAAATTAAATTTTAAAATTATGCCGGAAGAATTTAGGGATTCTTTAAACTTGCTCGATAAATTTCATCATGATCGTAAATGGGCTTTCCCGTTACAAATTAATTTTTTAGCTAAGAGATTCGCTCAATATTTATGCGCTTCGGAGGAAAATAATTATATTATGGATCGTAGTATGTTCGGCGATAAAGTTTACGCAAAATTATATTATGAGCTTGGTTATTTTAGTGACAGTCAATTCGGAAGTTATTTGACGCTTTATGATTCGTTTTTGAAAAATGTAAAAGCTCCCAAATTATTTATAATCGTAAAATGTCCGTTTGATGAAATTATGAGACGCATAAATTTAAGAGGCAGACAGGATGAAATCGATGCAGGTGAAAATTATTGGCGCGCACTTTATAATGCATATTTGCCGTTTACAGAATTTGTAAAAAATGAAATGCCCGGCAATCCTGAATATTTAGAGCTTGATTTATCAAACCCCGAATTTATACACACGCCGGAAATGATAAATAAATTTATTGATGACGTAAAAAAACATTTTCCAGATAAAAAATAAAATTAAATTATTAAATTATGATCGTACGAGAATTTATAAATAATATTTTAAATAAAATTGCCCCGTTTGAATTGGCCGAAGAATGGGACAACCCGGGTTTAATGGCCGGAAATTATAACGCAAAAATAAATAAAATCGCTGTAACGCTCGATGCAACTCCAGAGGCCGTAATCGAAGCTGAAAATTTTGGATGTAATATTTTATTAACTCATCACCCGTTAATTTTCAGAGGAATAAAACGAGTTGAAATTAATTCAGAGCCTGGCAAAACAATTTATGAAGCTATAACACGAAATATTACAATTATTGCAGTTCACACAAATTGGGATAAAGCTGAAGGCGGAGTAAATTTCACGCTGGCTAAATTATTGGGTTTAAAAAATATTTCAATTTTGGATAATGCTTCAGGTTTTGGAGTTAAAGGGGTTTTACCGGAAAAAATTTTACTTGATGAACTTCTAAAACTTGTAAAATATTCATGGAATTTAAATTATTTAGATTGTTATACCCCTGAAAATTTTGACAATGTAAAAAATATTTCTCGTGTAGCTTTATGCGGAGGTTCTGGGGCGGAATTCTGGAGGGTTGCGAAAAATTCAAACTCTGATGTTTATATAACTGCCGATATGAAATATCATGAATTAATTGAAGCTACCAGTTCAAATTTAATAATTATCCGTCCTGATCATGGTGAAATGGAAAGTGCTTCATTGATTGAACTTGTAAAAAAATTATCGGACAATAATTTAAATGCGGTTTTATTAAATAATCATGCTTTAAAACCACCTGTAAGAATTTAATACGGCTCGCGTGTTGCTTGAATTTTACAATTTTAAACTGCATGGCCTGCGAAAAGCTAAAAATATTACCCTGCCCCGCCACCCCAAATTTTTAGCGTGTTCGATTTAAATTATTGTTGATTCCATAAACCTTTATTATTTTCGCGGGCTTCCTTTTGGAATTTTGCAAATAATTTTGAGTACTTTGTGTTCGGCTGAACGTTCGAAGTTTGCGCATAACCTTCAAGCAATAAGGTCGCATTATACATTTTTTCGCGTATTTCTTTTTCATCGTCGACATCTTTCGGCTCTTCAGTCCAAACATATGCCAACATTCTGCTATAACGATCACGTGTTCCGACATCAGTTTGAAGCCAAACAATTTTACCGACAGTCAATTGAGATTTAGTGAAGTCGCTCGCTTCCTTTCCGTAATATTCAACCGGTTTACTTGGGTGAACTGTTTCGGGAGTGTTTACGCCGGTAAATCTTACGCGCTCATCTTTATAATTTTTCCCGTCGCCAATCATCAACGAAAATACAGCCGTATCACCATCAATAACTCTCACGACTTTGGCTTTATAAAGCGCGTTCATTCTGATGTCATACGGTAATAATGCTTTTGACCCTTTATGATAATGATATTCACCGGTTGCAGCGTCAACATGTCCGCCGTTTTCGTCCAATTTTCCGGGATGAGCGTATAAACTCGAACTCAAAGCCAACACGAAAACTAAAACTAAAAAAATAAATTTACGCATAAATTAAAAACCTCCTGAAACTTTGAATTAAAAAAATTAAAAAAATTAAATTAAATCCGAAATTACACGAACTAAAAATAATATTAGCACAATAAAAATTACAGGTCTTACGATATTTGCGCCACCCTTTTCAAAAAATTTTGCTCCGACGTAATTGCCTATAATGCTAAATATCCCGGCCATGAGTCCCAAAATTAAAATTACTTTGCCGTTTAAAAAATATACTGTCAACGCCGCCAAATTAGTGGCCATGTTCATAGCTTTTGCGACTCCGTTAGCCTTCTGAACATTCAAGCGCGCCCAGCCACATAATAAAATCATCATGAAAGTTCCAGCGCCAGGTCCGTAAAATCCATCGTAAAATCCCAAAAATAACGCAATAACAGCACAAATAATAATTATTTTTTTCTCGTTTAAATTTTCCTGCTCATGTTCAGTTAATAATTTTTTGCTCTTCATAACGTAAAACGCTGTCGCCGGCAAAATGATCAACATTAAAATTTTAAAAATTCCATCGCTAATTAATAGTGCAGTTTTAGCTCCCAGCCCTGAACCGATTAGAGCGAAAATCATCGAACAACACGAAATTTTAACAGGGATAAATCCATCCATAAAATATTTTATTGTTACGAAAGTTGTGCCCATTGCCGAACTTAATTTATTACTGGCGATCGAGACATGTACGGGAAAACCAGCGATCATATAAGCCGGTAAAGAAATTAAACCGCCTCCGCCTGCTATAGCGTCAATAAATCCAGCTAAAAATATTAACGGGCAAATTATTACTGCCTGCCAAATTGTAAACCCCAAAATTATTTACACCTCTAATTTTTTCATTAATTTAGTTTTATTTAATTTAGCATTATTTTTTGCATAATCGTAAGCTGTCAGGCCATTTTTATTTTTTAATTTTATGTTTGCGCCTTTAGCCAGTAAAAAATTTATGACTTGATGATCATTATATTGAGCTGCTTTCATTAATGGGCTGAAACCGTTTTGATCTTGCTGATTAATATTTTCGCCGGAGTTAATGGCCTCTTTGATTGCCTGAACATTTCCAGTCTTGCATAATTCTAAAAATTTATTTTTATTGCGGTTATCTTCATTTGACGTATTTTCAGGAGGCGTAATATTTTCTGACACATCTTTAAAAATTTGCGATTCAATAATTTTTTTATCAAATTCTCCCCCATGATTAGAATAATTTTCAGTGAACCATTTATGAAACTCTTTAATAAACGCCAGCAACAACCTGCAAGTTAATTCGGATGAGTAATAACAATGTCCGGAAGCATTTTTAACTTCTCTGATTTTGTGCAATAAATCTTTAATATGCTGGTCAATGATATTATTTTTAAATAGCAATTCGATATTTAGAGAGATGTTTTCAGTTACGTTTAAATTATTTTTTCTGCAAATTTCGGCCGTGATGTGTTCGCAAATTCTCCCGATTAAGAACAGACATAAATTATAATCGCGTTCATAAAAATTTTTTTCTGCTCGTAATTCATCGTTTGAGATTTCCTGAAATATATTTAAATCTTCCTGCAAAAATGATCACCCTTTGAATTATAGAATTAAACATTTATTTAACATTTTACACGTTCTGAAATTTTAAAATTAAATATATTTTAAATATTGCCGATACACAAGAATAAAACCAATATTAAGAAGCTGATATTTTCGTGAATAAATTTAAAATTAATAGTTTTACTCTTGGGGGGAGGTACGAATCTTTATCGATCGTACTTCTTAGGTCTTTCTGAAATCTTTTTTCTAGGGGGCAGTGATGTTAAATGGTAATACTAAATAATTTAATGTCGATGTTCGCTTATAATTCTTTAAAAGGGACTAACAGCGAATTTGACAAGCGGATTAAAAGTTTATCGACTGGATTACGGATAAATTCTGCGGCTGATGATGCTGCGGGACTTGCGATAAGTGAAAAATTGCGTGCTCAAATTGGTGGACTCGATAAGGCTTTAGCGAACACTCAGGACGGAATTTCATTATTACAGACTGCGGAGGGCGGACTGGATCAAATAAATTCAGCGTTGCTAAAAATTCGAAGTTTAACGGTGCAGGCTTCAAACGATACATTAACCAGTCAGGACAGATCATATATTCAAAAAGAAATAAGCGAATTACGCGAGCACATAAATCAAATTTCTAAAGAGACGAGGTTCGGCAAAAAAAATTTGCTTGACGGAAGTTTGGGCGGTTTATGGTCTTCAAATGATCTTGACACACATGCGCACATCAACGGGGAATTAACGACTATTGATGAATTTGGCGACAAAAAGAGCGTGGAAGGAAATTATATAATTGATTTGATCGCAGCACCTCCGGGAGAAACGCAAATTCAGAAGAGTAATATTTTTAATTTAACAGTGGCCGAAGAAGTTAAAGCTACAGAGTTGAGTATTGAAATTGTCGATCATACTGGCGGGAGTGGAATCGATATATCAACTGGTTGTGATATTAAAACAGGTGAAAGTTCTGGAGATGGATGGGAATTCAGCGGAGGCGTATTGACTATATATGATACTGGAAAAAATGTTTATAGAATTACGGGGTCGAGCGCTGTTAATAAAATTAAAATTGCTCCTGGTTCTGACACTATCATACTCCTTGATAATGTAGATATTGATGTTAGTGGTACTTCCATGGCTTGTGCGTTTGACATGACTGACGCAAAAGTTGATTTATATTTGAGTGGCACTAATACTCTTAAAAGTGGGCAAGGTCGCGCAGGTCTTGAAGTTCCAGATGGTGCGGAATTGATTCTAAGCAGTGTAGAGGGAGATTTTAAAACTGCTGGGACTCTGATAGTTGCAGGAGGTGATTTGATAGGCGGTGATGAACAAGGAGGAGCAGGCATTGGAGGAGCTGGTAGTTATCGTGAGCATGAAGGTGGAAGAGCTGGTAGTATAACGATTAACGGTGGAACTATAAATGCCTATGGAAGCGTAGGTTTAGAAAATAGCTACAGGGGGGGAGCAGGTATTGGAGGAGGTAATACAAGTTCTTACGATGGCGGGGGAAGTATTACAATAAACGGAGGAGTTATTAATGCAGTAGGAGGCTATGGATCTGCAGGTATTGGTAGTGGTTTTTGTGACCTTGATAAAGGTAATAACAACATAACGATAAGGGGAGGGAAAATAAACGCGAGTAGTATGAACTATACTGCATTTGGCATAGGTGATGCTGCTTCTTCTAGTAGTGCCAAGATTCGTATAAATAGTGATCCTTCGAAAGTATCAATAACTTCAACATCAATTGGCCATGACGTGCAATATGAAGACATGGAAATACCGGCAGCCCGCGAAATACCAGGCTTTACAAATGGTGATCAAATCCCAATTTGGGCAGATGCTGACACCGAAATAAAACAAACCGTCATCCGCGACGCAACTCTTTCAGACATAAAAAATTCTGAGGGCGTTTCAATTCTCAACGAGCCCAAAACTTTAACGATCACTCAAGGCGATGGAAAACAAACTAACATAATTTTATACGGCAACGATACAATTGAAGATGTCGCAAAAAAAATTAATAACGCCATTTCTAAAGATTTAGGACAGGGAAAATTTACTAACGATCCAAAAGGATTTTGCACAATCGCCGACGGTACTGGAACTTCATCAGAATCAGTTTTTAGTACAGAACCAGTTTACACAAATAAATATTTACGCGACTCCGATGGATATTTAATTTTAGACGATGACGGCAACCCACAATTTGAATATAAAACTGACGCTGATGGAAATTATTTTTACGATGCTAACGGAAATAAAATCCCCGACACCGAACTCGTGGGCTATAACAAAAGCGCAACCATGTTAATACGTTCAGCAATTCCCGGAAAATCTGGAGAATTACATTTTTCAGGCGATGATGAATTATTAAACACGCTCGGATTAAATACCGTTCAGGAATCAACGGAAAGCGTTTTTAAAGCTAAAATTTCCGACGCTCATACAAACGACGACATCGCTGAAGTGAAAATCACCGGCAATAATTTAAAGGGTGCAATTAACAAAAATATTGATGTCGAATTCTCGCACATGGCCGGAATAAAATCTATTTGGGACGATACAGCAAAAAAATATAAATTGCAGGCTGAAGAATTTTCAACAATCGTTCACGTAAGCGATCAAACAAATACGTTTCAAATTGGAGCTAATCAGGGCGAAGAATTATTATTGAGTATCGGAGACATGTCCGCGAGCGGTTTAAGCCTTGATAAAATAAGCGTTGTTACTCGTGAAACTGCTACACGGTCAATTACTATTGTTGATGAAGCGATCGATAAAGTTTTAAGCCAGCGCGCAAAAATCGGAGGTTATATAAGTTCGCTCGAAACTACAGCAGAAAAATTAAAAACTATGAGCGAAAATTTATCCCGTGCCGAATCAGTTATACGCGATGCAGATACAGCTAAAGAAATGATGGGATTTGCAAAATTACAAATTTTGGAGGACTCTGCTACGAGCATGATCTCACAAGCTAATCAGATAACAGAAAATATTTTGCAGTTAGTGAGATAAATTTATTTTCCCAAAGATGTCGAATTTAAAACAATTAATTAATAATTTATGTCCTGACGGGGTCGAGTTTAAAAAATTGTGCGATATTTCAATAATGAAACGTGGAAGCACTTTAACAAAATCTCAAGCTGTAAACGGTTCTTATCCTGTGATTTCCGGGGGGCGTGAACCGTCTTTTTACTGCGATAAATATAACCGTGAAGGCGAATGTATTACTGTTGCAGGAAGTGGTACAGCTGGTTATGTGCAATACTGGAACGAACCTATATTTGTTAATGATGCGTTTTCTATTGTTGCGAAGGAAGGCATTTTAACAAAATATATTTATTATTGCTTATCTTCATTACAAAACAAAATTTATGAAACAAAAAAAGGTGCTGTCGTTCCTCACGTTCATATTTCGAGTATAGAAAATTTTAAAATTCCAGTTCCGCCCCTCGAAGTCCAGCGCGAAATCGTCAGGATCTTGGATCTGTTTACTAATTTAACCGCAGAG
>ERZ842401.681-NODE-681-length-49906-cov-4.984494_pt1 | contig 49906 bp, 37 predicted proteins | sample MGYA00521270_ERZ842401 | MGnify/ENA primary metagenome ERZ842401 (study PRJEB31892, sample SAMEA3878208) | bioreactor metagenome | biome: Moose rumen | place: Sweden | collected 2011-10 | study: EMG produced TPA metagenomics assembly of the PRJEB12797 data set... | reverse complement strand
AATCTCTAAGAGTAATTGAGTTGTTATCAACATTCAATACTAAATCATTGCCAATAGCAAGTGTATCATCAATAGTTCCGGAAGTTATTTGAATTGTATCATTAGAATCATAACCCATATCAGGATAATCAGCTTTTAGCTGCGCAAGTCCAGTAGATGAAACCTTTCCTGTATATCCGAGAATTGAGGCAAAATATTCTGCATCAACATATTTTCTTGCTGTACTCTCTTCTATGCTTACACCAAGAAGGATATCACTGTTCTCCATGACATCAGAAACCGTCTGATCAGAAACATCCTCTGCGATAGTTGTATCAATATATTTCTGGTAGGAATTAAGACTCATATCATATCGCAGAGTCACAATTTGAAGATATCTTTCATTGGTATATCCATATCCTGCCTCAAAACTCTTTTTATTATCAGGGTCAGTCAGACCTCCAACCTCAAACTTTTTCCCCAGATATTCCATTATTTCGTCGGCTGTTGCAGTTCTTTCTTCATATGCAAGCTGGTCAACAGTGGAATAGCCATAGATGTCAGCGAGAAATCTAAGAAGCGTAGTTCCTTCTACAGTAAATTCAAATTCATCATTATCATCAAGCTGAATATATAAGTCATTGACAATTGTATCTCCATTACCTTCAACGATATCAATCACCTTATTAAGAGTTGCATTAATATTCTCATCTCTAAGAGAGTCAGAATCATAGACATCTTCAATCACAACACTGTTAGCAAGCTCATTATATGCAAGAAGATTACCGTTACGATCATAAATATTGCCACGCGTAGCCTGTATATCCTTGGTTTTCTCAATTCTAAGCTGAAAAGATTCAAGATAAGATTCGCCATTAATTATCTGCAAATCAAACAAACGGTACAATATGCCACTTGCAGCAAGGATCATTACAAGTGCTATTACCGTGAACCTGGAAGTAATAAATTTTAGAAATGCCTCTTTTATATCATCAAACAAACTTAGTTGCGCTCCTTTGAATTATGTCATCTAATTTGGTATTAATCCTGAGAATAATAGGATATAGGAACAGGGAAATGATTGCAGTATATACAACCTCAGGAATAATCTGATGCATCATATAGTAGCCTATATCGAACTTTGCGCGAAGAAGGAATAACAATACATAGCACAAGAATTGATACATAAAATCACATACTATTATAAGCGTTAGTGGCAATATTATATTTTCCGGGAAAAAGATTTTGTGAAACAAACCGGATAAAAACCCGGCATACATATACAAAAGAGCATATATACCAATAATATTACCAAAGAAAATATCAACAAGAAGACCAGCCAAAAAGCCGGCCAAAAGTCCATGTTTCTCACCTCTCATGATACCACTTGAACAAGTAATAATCATAAGGCAATTCGGGACTGTTCCGCCAAATGCAAAATATCTAAAAAATGCAGTCTGCAGAACAAAACATGCAATTATCATCAGTAAAGTCACAAGAAATTTTCGCATAATATATTATCTGCATCCCCATATAGTAAAATCAAAGCTTAGGAACTGCCACAAAATAACTTGAGCAGATTACACAGAACGAATCTGTTTAGGCAATGCGTAAGAAAAAGTCGATTATGAATCGGTGCCTAACAACCGCGCAGCTTTAACGAATTTAGGCAAACAGAATGTCAAGATTATTCTGTAACATTTCCCTTCTATTGTGCTGAAATGTCATCCGTATTTTCGTCATCTACATTCTCGCCATCAGCGCTATCACTATCAGAAGTCTCCGTGGATTTATCTTCAGATTCTTCTGTAGATGAAGAATAGGAAGATAAATCCTCAGCAGATACAGCTGTGCTATCATCTACCGTTTGCTTAAGAGTAGTTATTACAAGAACTTCATCAATATGCTCAAAATCCACGACAGGAGTAATCGTTCCGGATTTAGTTAAATTGTTGGAATCGGACTCTATTGTTGTAATATATCCAATAAGTATCTCCGGAAGATATTTGTCAGAAATATTAGAAGTTACGACCTTATCTCCAACAGCAACAATATCAGCACTATCCTGAAGTTTTGAGAATGTAATAACGCCATTTTCATAGGTTTCCAGATTCCCTGTCACAATCAGATTATCGGAGGTACTCAAAACCATACCACTCACCGAAAAATTATCAGCAATTATAGTTGTAACCTTAGCCCAATCAGGTCCAATAGTGGTTATTCGTCCAACCAAACCGCCGTCGGCAATAATATTCATATCAAGAGATAGGCCGTCGTCAAGCCCTTTATCAATTATAAAACTATAAAACCAGTTACCGGAGTCCTTGGCGATAACATGAGCTCCAACTTTTTCGTAGGATTCATATTGGGCATCGAGTTCGTAAAGTTCTCTTAAGGTATTAAGTTCATATCTATCCTGGGTCAGCTGCATATTTTGTTCTGTAAGCTGATCCACCTGGGCTCTGAGCTCTTCATTTTCTTTTTGAAGCTGCTCGATATTTTCAAGCCTGCCGGCTTCATCTATTAGAAAAGTCCCTGCAGCAGTGATTCCCCGTTGAAAAGGCACAACAACCATACCGGCAATTGTATTTGCAATTCCGGAAAAGAGATTTGTTGTAAGTGTTATGACCATCAATGCGACAGCCACTATTGTTAAAATAAAGAGGAGATACTTACCGGGGATGGTAAACTTATCTCCTCCTCTTTTTATCACAGGACTCATTTACTCATTCCTTCAACGTAGCAAGTGATTTGTACTGATCATCCTTGATTATCTTTGAAAGTCCAAGAGTTACGGATTCAACCGGCTCTTCTGAAATATTAACATTAAGACCACAGCCATTGCTGATTCTCTGTGCAAGATGGCATACCTGTGAAGCTCCACCTGTAAGATACAGACCATGCTTATAAATATCAGCAGCAAGCTCCGGAGGAGTTCTCTCAAGGGTTGCCTTTACATTGTCAAGAATTGTATCGAAATTCTCAACAAGAGCATTGTTGACAATAGCTGTAGGGATCTCACGTTCGATCGGAAGCCCTGTTACAATGTCACGACCATATACGATCGCTGGCTTTTCCTCTTTTTCAAGATCGCGAAGATCGATTTTTACACTTTCTGCCGTCTTAGAACCGATTATAAGGCTATATTCTCTACGTATAGCGCTCCTTATAGACTCATCAAACTTTCTGCCACCAACTTTAATAAGCTTACTAAGGACAATTCCACCAAGAGACAGAACAGAAATCTCTGTTGTATCATAACCTACATTAACGACAAGAACACCATTCGAATTCTTGACATCTACATCCATTCCAAGACCGTCTGCGATAGCCTTGTATACAACATTGACCTTCTTGGCCTTTACATTGCTGTCCCTTACAAGATCAATAAATGCTCTCTTTTCCACTTCTGTTATATCATATGGTATAGCAATATAATAATCTGCCGGTTTGACTCCACCTTTCATATCGTCTGTTACAAACAACTTTACAAGCATTTCCATATTCTTGATATCTGCTATAACACCGTTGTTAAGGGGATATGTGACTTTAATATTGCTTGGAGCCTTTTCATACATGTCATAGGCTTCATCTCCATAAGCAAGAACTGTTGTCTTGTTCTGGATAGCAATCATGTTCTTCTGAACAAGAGTAGAATCTGTTGATTTGTTATAGATCTTGATTGTGCTAGTACCAAGATCAATACCGAAAGCGTTATTCAATGTCAAACCTCCTGAAAATCAATTGTGGTAATCATATCTTTCAAAATATTCATTTAAACTGGAATATTGCCTGTCCCCGATTATTATATGATCATAAACAGGTATTTCCATTTTGCGGCCAAGTTCCCGCAAATCCCTGGTCATCTTAATATCAGCTTCTGACGGCGTAGCATTTCCGCTTGGATGATTATGAAGAAGTGCTATCAAAGATGCTCCTGTCAAAAGTGCCTGCCTGAATATATCTCTTGCACTAACCGCACATGTAGAAACTGTCCCTATATATAGCGTTTTGTCGCATATAAGACGAAGCTTTGCATCTAGCGCGATCAGAACAACATGCTCCTGTTCTTCATGCCGAAGCTGCTCCATATAATACTCGGCAATTTCTTTTGAATCGTGAAAAATAACGCTCTTACTTTTCTGGCTACGACTTATTCGCAGAGACAATTCAGCAATACACTTAATCTGTACAGCCTTAACCTGTCCAAGACCTTCTATTTTCATAAGTTCATCTACAGATAGATGATATAGTCCGCCTATTCCCGATTCATATGATCTGCACTTTTTTATAATCTCCTGTCCTATCTCAACAGGGTCATACTTTTTGGTGCCGCATCGTATTATGATTGCAAGAAGCTCCGGATCCGTAAGATGCGAAGGACCATATCTTAAGAATTTCTCAAACGGAAGGTCTTCCTTGAAGGCTTCATTATCGCGAAGTTTCAAAGTAAGGGATTTATTTACATTATCCATGCTTTCTCCTGCAAGCATATAAGCCTCTCCGGGCAGTAGAAAGCATAATAATTTTACTACAAAACTTTTTTTATGTATACCCTTAATCAGTTTTTATATTTGAGATCCTTAGAGCTAATAAGTCCTTTATCAAGAATATACTGGACAGTTTTTAGTATACCAAACCTTGCATGAGGATATGTAAGTCCTCCTTGGAAATAAACAGCATAAGGAGGTGCTATGGGCCCGTCAGCGGATAGTTCAATTGATGAACCTGACACAAAAGCTCCCGCTGCCATGATAACCTGGCTATCATATCCAGGCATATCCCAGGGCTCCGGCGTCACAAAACTATCAACGGGTGCTGCAGACTGAATTCCCTCACAGAATGCGATAACCCCTTCCGGTTTACCAAAAGTAATCGACTGTATTATATCAAAACGCTCTTCAGTACTATTAGGAAGAACTCCAAAGCCAAAGTTCTCATAAAGGTTAGCAGCAAATATTGCCCCCTTTAGTGCGCTGGCTGTGACAGTCGGAGCAAGGAATAATCCTTGATAGAACGATGTCAATATGCCAAGTGAAGCACCAACTTCCTTCCCAAGTCCCGGACTTGTAAGCCTGTAAGCAGCATTTTCAACACAATCTTTTCGACCTGCTATATATCCGCCGATTGGTGCCAGTCCCCCTCCGGGATTCTTAATAAGAGAGCCAACAACTATGTCAGCTCCAACATCTGTAGGTTCTATGGTTTCTACAAATTCGCCGTAGCAGTTATCAACCATACAGATTACATCAGCTTTTATTCCTTTAATAAAAGAGATAAGTTCTCCAATCCTTTCGACAGAAAGTGTAGGTCTTGTCTGATATCCCTTGGATCTTTGAATGGTTACAAGTTTGGTTTTTTCGTTTATGGCATTTTTGATTCCCTCGTAATCAAAACTACCGTCAGCTTTCAAATCCACCTGCTTGTAGGTGACTTTATAATCTGCCAAAGATCCCTTTGAAGGCCTTATACCTATAACCTCTTCAAGTGTGTCATAAGGCTTACCAACAGGAGACAGAAGTTCATCGCCCGGACGAAGATTGCTCATAAGAGCAAGTGCAAGTGCATGCGTTCCGCAAGTAATCTGAGGACGCACAAGCGCATCCTCTGTATGGAAAATATGCGCATATACTTCTTCTAAGGTATCTCTTCCAATGTCATTGTATCCATATCCGGTTGTACCCAAAAGGCAAGCCTCCTGAACTTTTGCATCCTGCATGGCTTTGACAACCTTAAGCTGATTATACTCAGCCACCTCATCGATTTTATTAAAGCGCTCCTTGAGGCTTTTTTCTATTTTCTCGCCATATTCATAGACTTCTTTGGATATTCCAAGTTTTAAATAAATTTCTTCCCTGTCAAAATCAGCCATAATAAATTATTTTTCCTTTTCAAAAAATTACCAAATCCTTTTTGATAAAAATCTCCGATAAATATATCACCAAATTATTTATCTATCTTATCAATAATAGTTTCCAGTACCAGAGCATCGTCTCTATTGTACTCTGACTTGTCAACCCAGATGACATCCTTCTCTCTTCTAAACCACGTAAGCTGTCTCTTGGCAAAATGCCTCGTGTTTCTCTTTATAAGATATACAGCACGTTCCAAATCATATAGTCCATTTATATGTTCCATCATTTCTCTATATCCGAGTCCCTGCATTGATGTCATTGTAGGCGTAACTCCCATTGTAATTAGCTCTTTGCACTCATTTTCAAGACCGTCTGCAATCATCTTATCGACTCTTTTTTCAATTCGATCATAAAGAATGTCCCTATGATCTGTCAGAACAAAATATTTATAATCATAGGGAGATTCTTTTTGTCGCTGTTCTTTATTATGCTCAGATATCTTCTGCCCTGTCTTCTCATAGTATTCAAGTGCTCTAATGACCCTCTTGGTATTACCTTCAGGTATTAATGCAGAAGACTCAGGATCAACCTCCTCAAGGCGCCTGTGCAAAACCCCCGCGCCCTTAATGCGCGCTATTTGTTCAAGCCCATGTCTATAAGTCATGTCTGCATCCGTATCTGTAAAATCAATGTCATACAGAATTGCCTGTATATAAAAGCCGGTACCGCCAACAAGTATCGGAATGTGCCCTCTATGATATATTCCTGCCATAGCCTCTTTTACCAGCTTTTGGAAAAGAACTACATTGAAATCGTCAGTAGGTTCTAGTATGTCTATAAGATGATGAGGAACGCCTCCCATATTTTCTTTCTTTATCTTGTCAGTGCCAATATCCATATATTTATATACCTGCATGGAATCAGCGGAGATTATCTCTCCGCCGATTGACTTTGCAAGTTCAATTGATAATTGGGATTTACCTACCGCGGTAGGTCCTGTAAGTACTATAAGTTTATTCATATAGTGTAAACCTTTGATTTTTGAGTAATATCATGTAGATAATACTCATATAATTATCATTTAGTCAAAACATAAATATCACTCAATTACCCTCTTAAACCTCTTATCAAGTTCATACTTGCTCATTGAGATTATAGTTGGTCTTCCATGCGGGCAATTGTAAGGATTTTCAAGTGTAAGGAGTTCGTCTATAAGTTCTTCCATCTCTTCGACTGACATCCTTGTGTTCCCCTTAACAGATGCCTTGCAAGCCATGCTGGCAATTTTGTAATAGATGACGTCCGGCTCTCTGTGACCAAAGTCTGCTGTCAGTTCATCAAGAATTTGGACGAACATATCCCTTGCGTTTGTACAACCATATAAATCCTGAGGAACAGCTCTCATGGCATATTCCTTGCCACCGAATTCATCAATCTGAAAACCTAGATTTTCAAAATAATTTCTAAATGAAAGGAACATCTCTTCTTCCTGTGAACTAAAAGTCATTATAACAGGAGGCTCCATCATCTGAGAGGTCATTGTCTTATTCTTAAATCGCGCCATCATACGCTCAAAGTTGACTTTTTCATGAGCTGCATGCTGATCTACCATGTAGATTTTGTCTTTAAATTCCAAAATCCAATAAGTGTCAAATATCTGTCCTATGATATGATATTGACGCCTGTTCTCTTTGGTTAACATTTTTGCATCAAAAAGTTCCATCTGAACAGGCTTTTCAACAATTGTTGTTTCTGTTTTCTTGATGATAGGTGATTCGTATTCTTCCGGCTTTTTGATCGGATCGCCAAGTATTTTATGAACAAGCTTTTCGTTAGTCTTAATCTGGTCAGGGTCGTTTTTATCGTGAGAAGACCATATAGGGTTAGAATCATTATCTGCAACTCTTATAGGAGTTTGCGCAACATCATGAATATAAACAGGCTTGTTATCAATTTGTTGCTGCCTCTCATAACGAACAGCTTCAAATGGCTCAACATGACCCTTTCCTGTATCTGAACTTTCATTATCCTCTTCATCATCTATAAAAGTTTCGCGCTTGTCATCTGACCCAGCATAAGGAACATGTGTCACAGGCAAAACCGATTCATTCATAAAGATATTAGGGCCAATCTGTTTTCCATTTTCCAAAAATTCCCCATGAAAGCTTCCTGACATTTTGCTGTCGACATTTTTGAAAGCTGCTTTACTATCGCCTTGTGAAGTTTCATCTAAGCGTTGACTCTCTATGTTGTCGCCAGCTTTTGCAAAAGAAGCCGCTTTAAGATCCTCCTGCTCATCTCTGAGTGCTTCAGGGATCATCTCGTGTGAGCGTAGAACCTGTTCAATATTAATCCTGATGAATTCAAACAACGTATGCTGATTCTGGAACTTAATTTCCATCTTGGACGGATGAACATTAACATCTATAAGATCAGGATCCATCGCAAAATGAAGAACGCAGAAAGGAAATTTATGTTGCATCAGATACTGCTTGTAGCCTTCTTCTATCGCAAGACTTATCATACGATCCTTGATATATCTTCCATTGACAAAAAAATTCTCGAATCCTCTATTAGACCTATTCAAGGACGGCTCTCCAAGATAGCCTTCCATGAAAATGCCATCAGCTTCACACTTCACAGGCACTAGAGCCATCGATACATCTCGACCGTAAATTCTATATATAATTTCTTTTAGATCACCGTTACCCGATGTATGAAAACGGTCGTCCTTATTATTGATAAAGCAAAAAGACACATCCGGATTGTCCATAGCCAGATGTTCAATAAGGTCTGAAACGTAACTTGCTTCTGTTCTTTGAGACTTTAAGAATTTCTTTCTGGCAGGAGTATTATAAAAAAGGTCGCGGACTATTATTGTAGTACCATTCGGAGCGCCAATTTCTTCAAACTCGCCTTCTTCACCGCCGTTTACTGTATAGCGAACTCCTGTAAGCGACTCCTTAGTTTTGGTCACTATCTCAACCTTAGCAATGGCAGATATACTCGAAAGAGCCTCACCTCTAAAGCCAAGGGTTTTTAATGTAAAAAGATCTCCAATGTTTGATAACTTACTTGTGGCATGTCTAAGGAATGCTTTTTTGACCTCACTACTTTCAATACCGGAGCCATTGTCAGTAATTCTGATCAGGTCAATACCTCCTCCTTGTATTTCGACCGTAATAGCTTTAGCACCGGCATCCATGGCGTTTTCCACAAGCTCTTTTACAACACTTGAAGGTCTTTCAACAACCTCACCTGCGGCAATCTGATCAATTGTATTTTTATCAAGTACATGAATCTGCGCCATAAAGTCCTCCTTTAACTATCTCATCCCCTGTCAATAAAAGTTATATGTTGCTTTTATAAGCTTTTTTAGGATAATACGCCATGCAATCATCCTCCTACAGTTTAGCTTACATTACCTTTCCAACGGTTTTTTAAATCGCTTTGCAATTTATAAAGAGTATTTAATGCATCCATTGGTGTTAAATTGCTGATATCTATTTCTTCAAGCTCTCTAAGTACATCTTCATCACTAACACTTTCAAACAAAGACATTTGGTTTAGGTCTACCTGATCATAATGCTTTGGAGCCTGTTTTTTGAGAACCTTATCATCTGTTTTGGCTGCTATTTCCTGAACTTTGTCGGTTATATCACTCTCAATTAGCTGAGCACATATTTGCTTTGCTCTGTCTGTAACCATAGCAGGAATTCCGGCAAGCTTTGCAACTTCAATACCGTAGCTCTTATCAGCACCACCCTTTATGATTTTCCTAAGGAAGACAATGTCATCTCCCTTTTCTTTTACTGCAATACAATAGTTATTTACCGAATCTATCTTGCCTTCAAGTTCTGTTAGCTCATGATAATGCGTTGCGAATAAAGTCTTAGCACCAAGATATTTCCTATTGGCAATGTGCTCGATAACAGCCCATGCAATCGACAAGCCATCATATGTCGACGTTCCACGTCCTATTTCATCAAGAATCAGCAAGCTCTTGCTTGTTGCATTTCTTAGAATATTTGCAACCTCGTTCATTTCAACCATGAATGTTGATTGACCACTTCCAAGATCATCACTTGCCCCAACTCTTGTAAAAATCCTGTCGACAACTCCGATTTCTGCACTTGTAGCCGGTACGAAACTACCTATTTGAGCCATGAGCACTATAAGAGCCGTCTGTCTCATATAGGTGGATTTACCTGCCATATTAGGTCCTGTAATAACAGCAATCAAATGCTTCTTTTGATCAAGGAATGTATCATTGGATATAAACATATCTGTCCTATCCATCATTGCTTCTACAACAGGATGTCTGCCTTCTTTTATACGTATCGTACCATTGTCGGAAAGAATTGGCTTAACAAAGTGATTCCTCTCAGCAACATAGGCAAGTGATGCATATACATCAAGTGTCGCGATAGCCTTGGCGGTTCGTTGAATTCTCTGAATCTGACCGCATACCTTATCACGAACATCACAGAAAGTATCATATTCAAGGCTATTAAGCTTGTCTTCTGCATTGAGAATCGTATCTTCAAGTTCTTTGAGCTCCGGAGTTGTGTAGCGCTCGCAATTTGCAAGTGTTTGTTTCCTTGTAAAATTATCCGGTACAAGTTCCTTAAAGGAATTGGTAACTTCAAACGCATATCCGAAAACATTACTGTATTTGATGCGAAGATTTTTGATTCCGGTCTCCTCTTTTACCTTGGCCTCAAGCTGGGCCAACCACTGTTTACCATTTGAACGAGCTTGCCTAAAATGGTCAATGTCACTATTATAACCATCTTTGATTATTCCGCCTTCTTTTATGGATAGCGGAGGCTCCTCTTCTATAGCAGAATCAATCAGATCATAAATATCCCTAAGCTCATCTATTTCGTTGTAGATTCTCCCAAGCTCATTGTTATTTCTCATATCTTCAAGAGCTATACGAATTGCCGGGAGCATCTTGATTGAATTTCTAAATGAAAGAAGGTCACGCGGATTGGCAGTTTTATAACTGATCCTACTCATGATTCTCTCAAGATCATATACAGGAGATAAATATTCTCTAATTTCATCTCTTGAAACGGCACTATTAAAAAGAGCTTCTACAGCATCTTGACGTGCTGACATCTCTTCCAAATCGATAAGAGGCTGCTCTATAAAACTTCTAAGCATACGGGCGCCCATTGCGGTCTTGGTCTTATCTAAAACCCATAGAAGCGTCCCTCTTTTTTGCTTATCGCGAAGTGTCTGCGTCAGCTCAAGATTACGCCTTGTAGACGTATCAAGAAGCATATATTTACTTGTTAGATACGGAGATATATGAGTAATATTTGAAAGATCAGATTTAGCCATTTCAAGCAGATACGATATCAAAGCACCTGCCGCAACTGTTCCCACTTTAAAATCATCTATTCCAAGTCCAATAAGTGAATTTACGTGGAACTGGTTCATGATGCTTTTTCTGGCTGCATCTTCATCAAAATATCTTGATTCAAGAGGATAGACGGTAATACCCATTCTGCCCTTCATATCGTCAAGATCTACACCACTTACTACAAAAGCGTCATTACAAATGATTTCTGATGGATTATACTTTGCTATCTCGTCAAGTACGCTCTTAAGCTTAGAGACCTCTGTAAGATAGAAGTCACCGGTTGACACATCACCTACAGCAATGCCTGTTACATCACTTCCATAGCAAAGACACATGATGTAATTGTTCCTTGATTCTTCTAGAGATGATGGATCAATGTTAGTACCAGGCGTTACAACCCTTATTACGTCCCTTTTGACAATACCTTTAGCCTGCTTGGGATCTTCAATCTGCTCACAGATAGCAACCTTGTGTCCGTTATTTACAAGTCTTGTAAGATAAGTATCCACCGCATGATACGGAATGCCGCACATTGGAGCTCTTTTTGGAAGTCCGCAAGCCTTTCCCGTAAGGGTTAGCTCCAATTCTTTACTTGCAATCTCTGCATCTTCGAAAAACATTTCATAGAAGTCTCCGAGTCTGTAGAAAAGAAGACATCCCGGATTTTCCTCTTTGGTTTTTAGATAGTGCTGCATCATAGGCGAAACCTTGGTAATATCAGGATTCAATGCGTAGTTTTCATTTGTCCCCGTTGTAGTTACTTGTGTATCCAAAAGAACTCCTCCATTGCTTAAAGCATTTTATATAATATGTCCCAAGTAGTAAAAGCCTTTGCATTCATCAAGATGAACGTCAACAAACTGGCCAATAAGTTCTTTATTTCCCTCAAAATGAACTAGCGTATTGTTGGACATACGTCCGGTTACAAGCAAATCATCTTGTTCATTAATAGATTCTACAAGAACGCGCTGGTTGGTTCCATTGAAGCGCTGTGCCTGAGAATGCGCCGTTTGCTGAACTACTTTTAGTAGCCTGTCAAAATTATTTTTCACCTCATCTTCTGATAACACAGTCTCAAATCCGGCAGCAGGCGTTCCTGTACGTTTTGAATAGATAAAAGTAAAAGCGTTATCATATTTAACCTTTTTGACTATATCAATTGTATCATCAACATCGGCATCGGTCTCACCGGGGAATCCTACGATAATATCCGTTGTAATTGCAGCATCCGGTATTTCACGACGTATTCTAAGTGCAAGTTCAAGATATTGTTCTCTTGTATATTTCCGATTCATCTTTTGAAGTATTCTGGTACTTCCGGATTGAAGAGGCAAGTGAATGTGCCTTGCAACCTTAGGATTTGCTTTTATCACATCAATAAGTTCCTGTGACAAGTCCTTGGGGTGAGGCGTCATAAACCTGACCCTTTCAAGACCTTCAACTTTACATACTTCATTTAGAAGCTGGGCAAAAGAAATTTTTTCATTTTCAGGAAGTCCTGTTCCATAAGAATTGACGTTTTGTCCAAGAAGCATTACTTCCTTAACGCCGTCAAAAACCAACCTTTCTATTTCTCTGATAATATCTTTGGGCGTTCTGCTTCGCTCACGTCCTCTCACATACGGAACAATGCAATATGTGCAGAAATTGTCGCAGCCAAACGTAATATTAACACCAGACTTAAATGGATATTTCCTTGCAACAGGCAAATCTTCTACAATCTGATTTGTTTCCTTCCAGATGTCTATAATCATCCTGTCTGATTCGAACATGGAGCACAACAGCTCTGCAAATTTATAAAGATTATGTGTACCAAATATCAGATCAACCTGGCAATAACTCTTTTTTATCTTATCAACAGCGACCTGTTCCTGCATCATACACCCGCAGACACCTATCTTCATGTGAGGGTTCTTTTTCTTAAGACTTCCGGCATAGCCAAGGCGTCCATAAACTCTCTGATCTGCATTATCACGTACTGTGCAGGTATTATAAATTACAAATTCAGCCTTTTCAGAATCTGTCTCTTCATAACCAATTGCCTTCAGAACTCCGAGTATTTTTTCAGAATCCCTGGAATTCATCTGGCACCCAAAAGCTACGCTGCAAGCAAGTGGTCTCCTTCCAAGCTCTTTTGCCAGATTGTCAACATAGCTCCTTGCTTTTTTAATAAAATAATACTGCCTCTGCGGCTCATTAAAAGGAGGCTTATCGTCGAGATTGGCTGCCTCTATTAAGGCTTCCATTTTATCATCAACATCATATAAATCATTTCTTTTGATTGAAACTGTATTCATTACTTATATTCACCATAAATCTCTGCAAGATTCACAAGAATCTCAACTGTCTTGTACATCTCCTGCACTGAAGCGTATTCATATTTTCCATGATAATTGTAACCGCCCGTGCATAAATTAGGGCATGGAAGACCCTTGAACGAAAGCATAGCACCGTCTGTGCCGCCTCTTATCGGATTCTCTATACTAACAACACCGGCCTTATCCATAGCCTTTCTTGCATTTTCTACAAGATGCATATGAGGTTTGATCTTCTCAAGCATGTTGTAATAACTATCTTCCATTGTCAGTTCAACAGTTCCTGTGCCGTATTTGTCATTTAAGAACTTTACGATTTTTTCAACAAGTTTCTTTCTGTCAGAAAATTTCTTCTTGTCATGATCACGAATTATGTAGTAGGCTACAGCTTTTTCACAAGTCCCCTTCATGAGGGTCAGATGGAAAAAGCCTTCTTTTTTCTCGGTATACATAGGATTGTCAAAAGCAGGTAACATAGACTGGAATTCATATGCAATAAGGCTTGCATTAAGCATTTTGCCCTTGGCATCACCGGGATGAACGCTTCTTCCGTGGATGATAAGTTCAACTTCAGCAGCATTGAAACATTCATATTCAAGTTCGCCAAGCTTGCCACCATCAACTGTATATGCAAAGTCAGCGCCAAATCTCTTAAGGTCAAAAAATTTGGTTCCTTCACCGATTTCCTCATCCGGTGTAAAACATATACGAATCTTGCCATGCTTTATCTCCTTGTGTTCAAGAAGATAAACTGCCATCGTCATGATTTCAGATATTCCTGCCTTATCATCAGCGCCAAGAAGCGTTGTTCCGTCTGTAACAATAAGATCTTCGCCCTTATGATTGCAAAGCTCCGGGAACATTTTGGGCGAAAGAACTATCTTGTTACCGCTCTCGGGTTCACATTCATTAAGTATGATATCTTTACCATCATATTTTTCGACAATTCTGGCTTTTACATCCTTACCGCTTGTAGCATCTGATGTATCCATATGGCTAATAAAGCCAAGTACAGGTGATTTCTTTTTTTTGTTGGTTGCCGGGATAGTAGCATATACATAGCAATGCTCCTTATCATAAAAAACATCCTCAGCACCTATCTCTTTAAGCTCCTTCTCAAGTGCCTTCGCAAGATTATGCTGCCCTTTTGTGGAAGGTGATGTACCGCTTTGCTCATTTGACTGTGTATCAAATTTTGTATAGCGCAAAAATCTGTCAATTACTGTTTCGCTTGCTGCTGTCATTAGTTGTTCTCCGTTTTCTAAATATTTGTAAGATGTTTTATTTTTTATGTCAAAAAGTTTGGAAGAGATTTATTATAACCTTATTTGCACATAATCTCAAATCAGTGCGCAAAGTGTACAGTCTCAATCCGCATTCTCAAATATAAACAAGCCTACTTAATGGTTAATCTCTATTTTTTCTTAAGAAGCTCATTTTTTATATATGCAAAAGTCGCCTCTTCACCTTCATTTGCCAGCATATTGAGAAAAAACTCCAATTTTTCTATGGTATAAGGATGCATAGGCGTCGGATTTTGTTTGACAAACTGATAATACTTAAGAGGATCCGCAGAGGTGTAAGCCTCTTTTCTGTAAGTACGACTTGCAGCAACTCTGTCAGCAATCATCTCGGCTATATACTTATCAGGCATCTTGCCGGGCAGCACACCGTAAGGTGAGCTTGAATCCTTAGAACTAAAGTCTACCCAATATTCGTAATGATGTTTATTCCTGCCTTTGTGATGAAGCCAGGCAAGAGAATAACCATTGAGTTCTCTTTCACAGGCATTTGGTGACCGAAAGCCTTGATAATACCTGCACCCTTGGATAAATTCTGTCGGAGAATACTTGGAAAGGTCATGAGTAAGGCCTTGCCAGTAAAGTCCCATTTTGAAACAGTTGCGGCGCACAAGCATTCTATGCTTTGTTATAGTCCTAAAATGTCCAATGACATTTTTAAGCTTTATCGGTGGTTTCTTGTTTTGCTTTATTTGTTGCATAGGATTTGTTTCTACCGGTTCTCACCGGTTCTCCTTTTGAAATAAAAATACATATACTTCTGGACTTTAATTTAAAAACTTCCTGATTCTTAAGAAGTTTTGCTCTTCTTGGAGCGCTATAATCAGCCTCTTCATCCGAAGTATCACATAATATCTGCCATTCACAGCCCTTTGGAAGCTCCGGCAGCAAGAATTCCTTATCTTCCCAGTGCATATTGTAAGCGACATATATAAATGAATGATCTTGTCCTCTTCCGGAATATAAACCGCAATACAGCATGCCGATAGTGTGACTGTACGAAGACAAATCAGGTCTCCAGGCCTGTGTTCCGTGATAAGAAAAATCAGGATAACCAACTGCCTTATAATCCATAAGTCTAAAAGGAGCCGGTGATCTAAATACAGAATATTTGCTTCTAAGTCCGATGAGGAATTTTGCAAAATCGACAAAGTTCTTGTACCTTGCGAAATTCTTCCATTCTATCCAGCCTATAGCATTGTCCTGACAATAAGGATTGTTATTGCCATCCTGTGAATTACAAAACTCATCACCGCCAAAAAGCATAGGTGTTCCTTGAGATAAGAAAAGCATCGTAAGTGCATTTTTGATCTGCCTTGAGCGAAGGCTGTTTATGTCCTTACGCCTGCTCTTGCCTTCAACACCGCAGTTCCAGCTGACATTATCATTAATTCCATCTGTATTATTCTCACCGTTGGCCTCATTATATTTGTGATCATAAGTCACAAGATCAATAAGTCTTGCACCATCATAATTACAAATATAGTGAACAGCGCCTCCGGAACAACCGGTTTCCTGCGACAGATTAAGGAAAGACGGAATAATATTATCGTCACCTTTAAGGAAATGCCTAGCAGTAAATTCAAAATCATCCTTGTATTCTGCCAGATTCCTCTTTGACGGCTCACGGCTAGCTCCGCCATAAAGCTGCCAATAATCGAATCCATAATCCATTATCTTCACATCAGACAAAAGAGGATCCTGTGATAAGAAGGTAGAATTTACATTTTTTCCCTTTATATGAATTCCATCGATATGGTATTCACTAACCCAGTGCCTTATAATCTCCTGCATCTGTTGGTGCGTAGTACCATCAGCAAAAAAAGTCTGAACAATAACTTCTATTCCGGCTCTGTGGAATTCTCTTACCATCGTCTTGAACTCTTCTGATGAATCATTGCCCTTTACTGCATATGCGCTTCTAACAGCAAAAGGAAAGCCTGTTTCAAAGCCCCAGAGATTCACAAGTTTGTCGGAATCTTCAATATCTTTCAGAACTCCGGCTTCACAGACTCTGACTCTGTCTTTGGCTACGTCACGATGAACGGGTGCATGCGAAAGTTCGAGATTTTTGCGAGACAGAACGCTTGGCTGTTCATATATAGGCATAAGCTCTATAGCTGTTACGCCTAGCATTTTCAGATAATCAATTTTTCTGATAAGGCCAAGAAAAGTCCCTCTATGTCTTGCAGGAACCGATGTATCAAGCATAGTATATCCGCGAACATTCACAAGATAAATAAAACTTAGTTCGTATGGAATATGGGGATTCTTATCATTACCCCAGTTAAAGTCATCATCTGATATAACACTATATACTTCATCAACTCTTCGATAGACACCAAATTCTTCAAGTCCAGATATCTTAGTGCTGTAAAAATCCGCATACCTGTTTCCACCACTCATAAGCTGATATGCACCATATATGCCGTATGCCCCAACAATTCTTACGCTGTACAAAGAGCCATGCCTAAACTGATCCGTTAAAGGGATGATTTTGGGCTTAGTAGTGTCAATTACACCATCACTGCAGGGATATAAAATAATACCGCAACCTGATTCATTATTGAATTTACCGCTAAAAATAAGATCCTGCCCTTTTATATACATTCCAAGCGGATAAGGCTGTGCAGGCAGCAGTTTAAATGATTGTGTCATGTTCCTCCTTGTGTCTGATGGAATTGTAAAGACCAAAATCCCACATTCTAATAAAAGTCATAAATACTCCATGATAGTATAGCACAAAAAACCGTTCGGATTAACCGAACGGTTCAAATATTTAAAAAACTATACATTCATAAAATTAAAATTTAAGAACTATTAAGATCTAATAGCCTCACCATTATCATCAAGATCTACAAGTTCGTCGAATTCTGCCTCATCAAGATATTCATCAAAAGCCTCAGATACGCTCTCGTATTCATCGTCATCACTGATATAGCCAAGCTTTGCATCATCATCACCATTTGAAAGATATTGGTAAAACCATACGTTTCCATCAGTATTCTGACCATTCTTGTCAAGCGGAAGGAGAACAATGTAATCCTTCTTATTAACTGTCAGGATGATCATCGTTGCACATGTGACTTTTCTGCCATCATCAAGATCCAAATCAACTGTGATTTCCTCACCATTCTCGATTCTTTGATTAATCTTCATGGCAATGTCTGAAAACAGCATAAATGCACCTCCTTATCCTATAATTATCGAATACTAAAATCCATTTTAAAGATTCAGACATAAATGTAAAATTCTTAAAAAATGATTTTTTGACCAAGACGGTCGAAGCAACTTTGAAGGTCATTGCCGATACAAAGTTATCATAACATAAATAAGAAAAAAAAGACATAGAAATATCAATATTATTTATATACCAGGAACTGTCAAAGAAGAATTGTCTTATATCCCACTCTTGTCGCATCTGTGGCGATATATACCGAAGGTTCACCTGTTTCGGGATCTTCGATTCCAACTAAAATTTGATAATTAGATATATCATCAAATGCAACCGGAACACTTGTCATAACATAAGAAGTGTTTCCGCCAAATAGACTCTTCAGGTCAATGTCAAGCTCGTACCTTTCTGTATTTCCACTAGTATCCTTTAGATACAGACACATTTTGTAATCAAAATAAATCGGTGCAATACCCTCATTAGAAACATTAAGTCCAATTGAAGTTTCTGTATCGTCACCACCATATTCCATCGATGTTATCGCATAGCGATAGCCAAGATATTTGAGAATATCCTCACCTCTTAAATCCGCTGCTCCAGATAGTTCATTTCCATCCGGAACCTTAGGACCTATAAAGCTCATATGGCTTTCTTTGATCAAAGAGCTTGTTGTTTCATAGTTGTCTATGAGCATATCCTCCATTTCAATAGAACTCGTAAACTCTCCGCCAACAGGTGCACTATTCCATATATTTGGAACTGCAACCAGCCCGTTTTCTTCGCCCGTCTGGTCATATTTTCCGCCATTTTCAATCCAGCCAAGCCAAGTATCTGTATCATCTTCGTCTCCGACCATATCATTAAATAAACCGCTCCCATCAGGAAGCTCCGCAAATGGCCTTCTCATGAGTAATTTGGCATTAGGAAAAGCCTCTTCATATGCATTTACGTATAGAGTTCTGGTATCAGTATTTGGCATAGCAGGAAGACTATCGTCCTCCGTTGTATTTATATGCCATTCTCCCCAATGGCCAAGACTACCAAGCTCTACATATCTTACAAAACTATCTTTAGAAAAATATTCTCCAAGAGCCTTTATAGCCTCATTATGCGCATTTATAAAATCCTCATTACTATAATCAGGACAATATCCTTTGCCATAAGAAGTATCGTATTTTTTGCCATCCTTGGTCATTTTATAAACCCAATCAGGAATATCCATATGTGATGTATCAGTGGGATTATCGCAAACAAAACGGAGAACTGCATTCTTACCTGCACTTCTCCATTTTTGAAGATTATTATCTTCTTCAATTTTGTCAAAATCATATTCGCCCTTTTTGGGTTCAAAGTCTGCCCAGGTGATTTCAATATATACAAGACTTGCTTTGTCAATATTAACATCAACATCATCAGATGTATTTGCATTAGGGGCATATCCTATAAGCGGATTATAGAGAACCTCATCAGATAATTCATATTCTATGCTAACTGTATTGCTGTATAAGGATGAAACAGTTACCTTTTCTTCATCAACTGAATCAGCCAAAGAAGCTATATCTGAATCATTCGAAGATGACACTGATGCTGTTGCATCTTCATCTTCTTCGCTTTTTTGGGTAAAAGATTCTATAATAGCACCAAAATCCACGTTAATCCCAAGATCCTCACCAAAAAGCTTAATAAACAAGATAACCGTAAGGACTATCAAAACTATAAGAATTATATTAGTGATAATATCCCTTATCATAACTCTCCTCATATAGCATATGAAACGAGTAAAATCAACATTGCCAAGTACTTAATATATCGGAAGATTACAAAGCAATCTTAATTAGGATTTTTTTCAAATAAGGTCATTATCGGATAAAGAAATCTTGATGGCATTCTGGGATTTTCGTCGTCACCCTTAACATAACTTAAATACAGCTTTTTCCTTGCTCTTGTCATTCCAACGTAGAGCATACGCCTTTCCTCTTCGATTTGACCAGGCATCACAGATTTACGATTAGGAATAGAGCCTTCGCACAGCCCCGGAAGATATACCGTATCAAATTCAAGACCTTTTGATGCATGCATCGTCATGAGTTTGACGCCCTTATCTTCTTTGTTTTTCTTTTTTGAACGTTCTATAGATGCTCGATTAACTTCTTCTTTGGTCATATCAAGAAAGCTTACAGCATCCACAAACGCGTATGCATCCTGCATTAATCTGTCAAAGATATCATTGTATCTTTCTTTTTCAGATTTGCTTTTTCCTTGCAATACAAAATTCATAACCCCGATTTCGTTTAATATATATTTAAGTGCCAAAGCAGTTCTCATATGCTCAAGCAGCCGCAATTGTCTAAAAAATTTGGATACAGTTTCTTTCATTGACGGATTTGACCTATAGTAATCGAGAATATCTTTTTCAGATACAATTTCTTTTCTAACCGCATCTCTTTTGATATATCTCAAAGGGCAATTCATTATGGCAAAAAAATCCGAACGCTTATGCCCCTTTAAAGCAAACTCAAGATATGCAAGGATTGTTTTAACGGCAGGATCCTCGTATATACATGAAATTGATGTTGAAACATAAGGAATTCCGCGAGCCAGCAGCTCATGAGCCATCATTTCGCTCTCCATATTGGTTCTATACAAAACCGCGGTGTTATCGTAATCCAAAGCTTTCTGTATACTATCTGCAATTGCTGTTGTTTCAAGTCTTGCATTATCGTACACGAACCCCTTGCATACTCCTTGATTATCAGCATTTGCGGGTTCCTGACTTTTTTGAAATCTCACCTTGTTCTCACCAATAACACAACCTGCATTATGAATAATGCTACTTCCGGATCTATAATTAATTCCAAGTGTTATAAGTTTGGCGTCCTTATAAAAGTTTGTAAATTCCTGCATTATCTCAGGTCGTGAGCCTCTAAAACCATATATCGACTGATCATCATCACCTACAACAAAAATATTTTTGTGCTTTTGGACGAGAAGTCGTATAACGCATTCCTGTAGCCTGTTTATATCCTGATACTCATCTATTAAAACGTATTTAAAACTCTCCTGCCACCTTCTTAATATCCCCGGATTATCTTCAAGCATCTTCAGGCATTCAAGAATCATATCTTCAAAATCGATTAGACCAATATCCTTACAGGTCTTTACATAATAATCATATATCTCAGGAAAATAATCACTATAAGAAATGTCACTTGTATAGTTTTCAAAAGCTATATTGTCATTTTTTATTCTTGCAATTTCTGACAAAAGACTTGCATAATCATCCGCCGAAGGGCTTAGATAATCCTCTTTTTTTAAAATTTCGTCTTTATGCTTTTGTAAAACGAATGTAAGACTTTCTTTTATTATTCTGTTCTTATCTTTTGCTGTGAGTAAGTTCGGGTGATAGCCCGGTCTTGACAAACATAACATTTGATAGAAAACTGAATGGAAGGTTCCGAAGTGAACTTCCGGAAATTTACGAGATGTTTCTTTGAAGAAACGGTGCTGCATCTCAAGTGCTGCAGCCTTCGTGAATGTGATGACCAAAATTGAATCAGGACTGATGCCTGCCTGCTCTATCAGGAACTTGATACGCCCCGATATAACAAAGGTTTTCCCACTCCCGGGACCGGCAAGAACCATTGCCGGTCCGTTTATATGCGTAATAGCATCAATTTGAGCAGGATTACCAGTCACCACAGTTTGAGCTGTAAATGACATTTATCTACCTCATTAAACTTTTTATCCCTCAAGTTTGGCTATAGCAGCCTTAATACGAGCTATAGACTCGTCTTTGCCGAGAACTTCCATAATCTCTGTTCCACCGCAAGGAGTCTGTTCCTTGCCGGAAAGTGCAATTCGAAGTGGCCACAAAACATAGCCATTCTTGTAGCCCTTGTCACTTACAAACTGTTTAATATTTGCAAAAAGATTATCATTAGAATAGTCTTCAATGCTCTCGATAAGAGGAAGAAGCTCTTTTAAAACAAGAAGTGAACTCTGAGCATCTGTCTTCATCTTCTTGTTTGAATAGATTGCATTGTCATATTCCGGAACATTCTCAAAGAAATCAATCATTCCTGCAATATCAGACCAGATTTCAATACGTGTCTTAACCATAGCTGCAACCTTATGAAAGTCGATATCTTTTTTGATAACTTCCTTCATGTAAGGAAGAGCAAGCTCATAGAATTTATTGTCATCCATGCGCTTTAAATACTCACCATTCATCCATTTGAGCTTGGTATAGTCAAATACTGAAGGGGATTTGTTAATTCTATGATAATCAAACTTCTTAATAAGCTCATCCAGACTTAAAATCTCTTCATTATCTTCAGGAGACCATCCAAGAAGTGCTATAAAGTTAACAACAGCTTCAACAAGGAATCCCTGCTCCAAAAGATCTTCAAAAGAACTATGACCTGAACGTTTTGAAAGCTTGTGATGATCTTCATCTGTTATAAGCGGACAATGTATATATTTTGGAATATCCCATCCAAACGCATCATACAATCTGTTGTATTTAGGAGTTGATGAAATATATTCATTACCTCTTACAACATGTGTAATCCCCATTAGATGGTCATCTACAACATTAGCAAAATTATAAGTCGGGAAGCTATCTGATTTGATAAGAATCATATCATCAAGCTCCTTGTTATCAACAGTGATATCGCCATATAGCTCATCATGAAAAGTAGTTGTACCTTCTGTGGGATTATTCTGGCGAATTACGTAAGGCTTGCCTTCTGAAAGGTTCTTCTCAACCTCTTCCTTGGAAAGATGAAGACAATGCTTATCATAGACTGTTACTTCCTTGCCATCAATTACCTGCTTAAGACTTGCAAGTCTCTCAGGAGTACAGAAGCAATAATAAGCTTCACCTTTATCAATAAGCTGCTTGGCATAATCAAGATATATTCCCTTGGCCTGACGTTCTGACTGAACGTATGGGCCAACCGGTCCACCGATATCAGGCCCTTCATCGTGTTTAAGACCCGTTTTTCTAAGCGCATCATAAATAAGTTCGGTAGCGCCTTCAACAAAACGTTCCTGATCTGTATCTTCAATACGAAGGATATAATCTCCACCTTCGTGTTTGGTAATCAAATACTCATAAAGAGCAGTTCTTAAATTGCCGACATGCATACGGCCTGTAGGGCTGGGTGCATATCTTGTTCTAATTTTAGAAGCCATTACTGATATGTCCTTTCATTTGCCGCATTTAACAATTTAGCTAAATGCCAGCTATAATACGATTGCAACAATTCATTCATATTTGATTAAATATGAATGAGCCAGTACACTAGGGATTATTCTACATCGATTGCCGATGCGAAATTCTTACATAAAGCTATTTGCTTGCCACAGGATTCGATAATAAGTGATCCTTGTTTCTTCCTACTAATGACCTTAACTTCGGTTCCTTGTTTAAGACCTAGACTTTTAAGTCTCTCCCCGTTGGCATCCTCAAGATTCATTCTTGTGATGCGATAAGTGCCATTACTCTCAACCTCGCATAAACTCATGCGAAATCCTCCGTATTGATTTATTATGCAAACGCAAAAGCGCAAGCATTTTTGATTATAACTCTTCCCCCAAAAAAATCAATACAATCATTATAATTTACTTAGAACCAGTATTCAACAGGGATTTCAGATTTCATATAAGGCAGAGCCTTTTTGTGAAGAGCTTTAGTAGAAAACCAATAAGGATCGCTGCATGAAATATATGCAACGATCCTTTATATAGCTTAAGATAGTTAAAGATAGATAAAGATAGCTTAAGATAGCTCAATATAGCTCAAGCCAGCTCAAGATGGCTTAAGTCGTTCCTTCTGTAGATTATTCAGAAGCTTCTTCCGAAGATGTATCTGTAGTTTCTTCTGAAACGGAGTCGGTTGTTTCTTCTGAAGCGGAGTCGGTTGTTTCTTCTGAAGACAATGCAGCAGATGCAGCATCAGCGTCAATATCAACATCTGTAATTCCGGTACTCGTCTCAGAGCTTGCATCATCACTTTCATCAGAAGAATCAACTGCTTCAAATGAAGATGCATCTACATTAAATGCTGTTTTAAGTGTTGAGGTTATAAGATATACATTTGACGAATCACCAATTCTTACATAGTACAAGCTTGAAACTGAATTATAGTCTCCAAGATAAATTGATGTTGTCGTGCCATCTGAAGTTGTAACATCAATTGTGTACGCAGGATGCTCAAGCCCATACTGATCAAAATCTGTAACATCAGCTATTTCCTTGTTAGAAGTTACCGATTCAAGATTAGCCAGAAGCGTTTCAACAGTATCCTGATCGATTGAAAGTGACTTATCTTGTGCTAAATACCATGTTCCGTCTTCAAGTAGCAGATCATAGGTTACTTCTGAAGAATATTCATATGTAACCTCATCCTCTTCTTCATCCAAAGCACTGCTTGAAGAATCTGCAGATGAATCCTCGCTATCTGAATCTGTCTGTGTAGAATCATCCGATTCGTCTAACGTTTCTTCAGAATCATCAGCGTTTTCAGAATCATCAGCACTTTCAGAATCATCAGTCAGTGTATCATCCGTATCTACAACTTCTGTGGCGGTTGTAGTTGTAAGCTTTACTTCAGTGATAGTTGATGTATCCATTGTAAGGATTGTATAGTCGTCTGTAGCCTCATCCTCTTCTACTTTCTTATTATGAGCCGAAAGAGCGAAGTATGCTGCGACCATAACTGCCAGTACAACCAGGATTGTTATAAGTTGAGTCTTTTGTTTTTTCATATCAAACCTTCTTTACATATGTCTTCTACGAGCATATACAACAATGCCTGCTACTAAAATTCCAAGTGCTACAATAAGCCAGATTGTTCTTATAAGTACTAGAGCTGAAGCTGTATATACAATGTTGGTATTTACATATTCTGCAGGAATAGAAACAAATGATGTATCAAGAGATATTAGTGCAGAAAATGTATTGCTGAACAATGTAAGGTTAGAGCCGCCTGCAATCTGATCAACTGTACTGTTGAATATATTACAACTTGAATAAACAATACATGTAGAAGTATCACCGCTATCAAGTGTCTTTTCTGCTTCAAGCGCAATTACCTGTTTTCCTTCATCACTAAATACATAATTACCGGATTCATCGAAGCTTAGGAGCTGAGCCTTATCTGATGAAGTAAGAAGCTGTGTATAGCTTACATCAGCATTATCTTCATCATAGGTAAGTCCTGTAGCAAATACTGCAAGAATAGGTGTATTAGCTGTTCCAAGGCCGGATGTAATATCACTTGACCCTGTGTTAGGCAATAGCTGTCCCTGAGGAAGAGATGTAAGCTGATAGCTGTAATAATTATCTGTGTCATTTTCATATACTATTTCATTAGTATTGGTAATTCCGTAATATGCAAGAACTTCATCGAAATTGCTCATATCAACATCGCCAAGATATCCGAATATTGCCAGAATATTGCCTCCGTTGTCAATATAGTCCTTGATTTTATCAACTTCATCATCTTTAAGATCGCTCTGAGGATAATTAATGATAAGAAGGCTGCAGTCATCAGGAACAGCATCGCTTGTCATAAGAGTAAGATCTGAAGTTGTTACATTTGCCTTTGAGATAATATCAGCAAATGAGTCATCAAAAGCCGTCTCATTGTGTCCTGTAAGTGTATATGCCTTCACAAGCTGGTCATCGTCAAGCTGAACATACTGGATAGCCTGCGCTAGCTCACCTTCTACGTCATATCCTGTAATTGTCTGTGAATAAGTTGTATAGTCTGTCTCAAGAACAAGGAAATCCTCTATTGCGATAACCTTGGATCTGTCAGTATTCTTGTCGTAAACTATTGCATCAAAAGTCGAAACAGATTCTGTTGTATAATCATCTGCAAAATTAGGTTGGGTATCAAGATCGATAAATTCATGACTAAGCTTTGTTGTATATCTTTCGAACATTTCAACATTATCAACAACGGTTTTGGTATAAGTATATGTGTCATACTGATCTTTAGTTCCAATGAGATAAATTGTAATATCATCACTCATCGAAGACGCAACCTCGATAGCCTGATCAGTAAGAGAATAAGCACCGTTATTAGTAACATCGATTATACGATATCTATCGGGAATCTGACTTGCTGCAAGATTAACGAATACTACAACAGCAATCATAACTACAGTAATTACAGCAGAATACATTCCTACAGAAGCCTGATCCTTGGATACTGTAAATCTTCTCTTCTGAATTGACTGTGTTGTAAGGAACAAGAAAAGTGCTGTAACAGTAACAAGATATGCAACAGCCGTAAGATCAAAAGATCCATTGAGAAGTGTCGTAAGTCTTGAACCAAAATCATATACTGCAGACAGAAGTGTTGATACAGTTTCATTACTGATATTGCTGTAGAAGCTTCCAAGAACCATTCCAAGGAATGTTACAAGAATTGAAAATACAGCAGCAATTGTAGCAGATTCTGTCAGAGAAGACATAAACATACTTATGGCGATAATCATAAGAGCATAAAGAAATACAGCAAATATAATTACGTAGTTCCACTTATATGGTATATCTCCGAATATTCCCATAACCGGTGGCAATATACAGAAAAGCAAAAGCGGAATTGCAACTACAGCCGCAAGTGCAAGAAACTTTCCGATTACAACCTGGCCAATGGAAACAGGTGCCGTAAAGAGAAGCTGATCTGATTTGTTTCTCTTTTCATCAGCAAAACATCTCATTGAAAGAACCGGTATAGCAAAAGTAAATCCATACATACAAACACTATACATTGTATTTGCAATATCAGTATATCCGCTCATCATGTTATAAATCCAAAAGAACAGATATCCAAACGCAAGTATAATATCGATTGCTATAGGACCTACAAGAGTTTGAAAATAGGATTTGAACTCTCTTTTAAAAATCGCAAGCATTACTCATTCTCCTCCCCGTCTATAGAATCGTCGGTTGAATCTAAAGCATCGTTTTCATCCAAATCTTCTTCGTTATCATAAACTTCATCAATATTCTCGATATCAAGTTCGCCCATAGCTGCCTTCTCAAGTTCGTCGTCAGAAAGAGCCTCGTCTTCGTTTTCTGCCATAATATGATCCAGTCCGGCAGCTTTAGCAGCTTCCTTGGCAGCACGCTTTGCAATTTCTCGCTTTCTTTCGAGCTCTTTTTCTTCCTTCTTTTCTTTTTTGAGCTTGCCATGATCGATATATCCGGGAGTCTGAGTTGTAGCAGTAAGGAATATATCCTCAAGGGTTGTTCTCTTTTCTACAAATTCAAGAACAGGAACAGATTTATCTGACAATACAAGTGCAATATTTTTTCTAATATCTGTAGAATTGTCGGTTGTTACTTTGACCTCAAAGGCGCCGTCAGAGTCTTTATCATCAGAAACTTCAACATTCTTAACATGCGCAATTGATTTAAGAACATCTTTAATCTGCGCCTTATCCATAATTAAGCGCATTTTAATAATCTGATTTTTATTTTCCTTTGCTTCCAGCTCTTCTTCTGAGCCCTGCTGTACAAGCTCTCCATGTGACATTATAAGAATGTAGTCACAAACAGCACTTACCTGGGATAGAATGTGTGAACTAAGTATTACAATATGATCTTCCTTGAGTGATCTCATGAAATCCTGCATTTGATTGATCTGTTGAGGATCAAGACCTACTGTAGGCTCATCCAGGATGATAACTTCGGGATTGCCAATAAGCGCCTGCGCAAGACCTACTCTTTGTTTATAACCTTTAGAAAGATTACGGATCATACGATGCTCATAGTCGCCCAGCATTGTATCGGACAGAATTTTTACCAGATGCTCTTTTACTTCCTTCTTTGGAACCTTCTTAAGTTCACATACAAATCTAAGATATTCTCCGACGGTCATATCACCATAAAGAGGCGGTATCTCCGGAAGATATCCCACGCATGCTTTGGCCTCTTCAGGCTCCTTAAGAATATCATGTCCATTAATAGTAACAGTTCCGCTGTCTGCTGCTATATATCCTGTCATTATGTTCATTGTAGTGGATTTACCGGCACCATTCGGGCCAAGGAAACCATAGATTTTGCCTTTTTCAAGTTTGAAAGACAAATGATTGACGGCCTGGTAGTCGCCATAGGTTTTGACAATATTATCTACCTCAATCAACTTTTGTAGACCTCCCTGAAATTATTATATCGTGCCTATTCTCTCATACATTTGTGAAAAAAATATGTTCGATAAAGATAATTTTTATTCAAAAAATTAAATCTATTTAGGCACAACATAAAAAATTATACAACAAAAACAGCCAAAATTAAAACTGTACAAAAAAATCGCCGCATACACTGCGGCGATTCTCATGAAAAATCAATTATCGGATTAAAGCTTCCATATCAATAAAAAATATGATCTACTGATTATCCTTGATTATCTTTGCTATATAAGGATCGAACTGCTCCAGCACATTGTTCATATCCTCAAACATAAGTCCCTTCTTGGTTATCTTGTTCTTGAGTTCAACTATACTATCAGTAACATTTCCAAAATACTGGTTTGAATCATCTATACTTCCGGAGATAGCATCTATTGACTCATCACATTTTAAGAAAACACCCGTCATTTCCTGACTTTGTTGTCCTACTTCATCGGCTACATTCTTAATATTGCCAATAATATCCTGAGTTGCAACAATTTCTGAATGAGATTGCTCTATTGCTTCCTTTGTCTTATCAAGCGAATCCTTCAAAGACTGATTATTCTCGTTAAGATTAGTCATTCCTGTATCAATCGAAGCAACGAGGTTCTTAATTTCAATCGAGAGCTTGTTAACCTGGGTTGCTACAACAGCAAAGCCCTTACCTGCCTCACCTGCTCTTGCAGCCTCTATAGAAGCATTAAGCGCCAAAAGATTGGTCTGATTTGCAAATGCATTGATTTGGTTAACCTGTTCCTGAATTTCGTCAAAGCTCTCCTGAAATTTATCAAACACAGCTTGCATGGCATCGATAGTCTCGGCCACAGAATTAGAGCTGTCATCAACCCTGTTCATTCCGGCATGAGAATCATCGGCTGTCTGAACCATTTTCTCAACAATCGATTCAAAGGTATCAGATATCGTTCTAACATTCTCAAACTGATTCTTAAAGGCATCAACCGAGTTAATGATATTATCATATTTATCTTTAACCATCTCGAACTGTTCGCCGATTTCTTCAATACCTTCAATGGTTACAGTTTCCTCATTCTGGAGTTTTTGCTTTTGCACAATAGCAAATCTTCCTGCCTCTGCAAGAGGCGCAAGTTGTTGCGCAATACTCCTGGCCTGTGTTCCCTTAATATCTTCAGATTCTTCTTTTTCTCTGGATCTGTTAAAGAAAGACATTGTACACCTCCATCAATCAAATACTGCACAGACCATAGTCTGATTAACATGCTGCGTGTGATATTGCTCTCCACCGCCGACTACGCCTACGTGTTTGCCAAGAGCCTCCATGTCACTCATGAAAACCGGCAAATAATTCTTCTGTGAAAAGAGCATATGCCTGTAAATACAGTTGACGCTAAACACGAATGAAATATTCGAATTCTCAGCTTTGATCTTGCTTCTGGTCTCTCCATTTATTGATTGATAATCCTGAAGCTGCAAAATGGATACAGTATCATTTTCGTTAAATCTCTTATAATTGATAAGGGATCCATTATTGCCGATACCATACTGTGAACATATATAGACTTCATCACCTATAATACGTCCAAGAGGATTCTCAAGCACATTATCTACAATCTGGTTCTTGGGAATACCCAGCTCACTTGCATAAACTTCTGATGCAGGCTTGTAATCCATCTGAACCAGCTCTTTGTTTTTCATATTGACCTTGGTTGCAATATGACGCTTTGCATTCTCCTTCAATCTGTAGATATTCTCTGAATAAGTCCTTATCTTACCTGACTTGTTTTTTATAACCGCATAACAGCAAGCATCATCATACAAAACTCCGTTAACGGCAACATAAGCTTTTTTACCGGAAGGTACACCGTATACAGTTCCGCCTATAAGCGTAAGCCCTTCGCCTTCAAGGATTACGTTCATAGTCGTAACGAGCCTTTCTTCATCATTAGTACAAAACTCAAGACAAATAGAATCATTATCGCCGGGAGAAACCGCTTTGACAGCATCTTTTAGCCCTATAATGTCATACAAGGGCGCAAAAGACAGATATCTAAGTACACCGACGCTTGCTTCAGCGTCACTACCAAATGCAATGATAATCAGCTTTTTATCGCTTGCATCCTTGTCATGATACGTAATTCCACAAGTTCCAATGGTCGGGACATTAGGATAGACTTCCCTAAGAGTTTCTGTGACATTCTCAAGCATGTCATAGTTTGAGAAAAAAAGTATCATCTTGGGATTACTAATTCCCTTAGCTGCTTCTGCAACTGCAGTAGCAGCATCCTTTGCTGTACTGCTGCCTATAAATGTCTGCATTTAATACCTCCTATATTTAAAAAGATAATAATAAACAGATAAAAAAAACAGATATCAATAACAGAAAAACTTTAATTTTCGTCCAAAACCAAAAGAACAATTTATTCTATTGTCGGGATTACGATTCCATGCTCAAGATACTCCGGTTGATCCAAACCCGCCTCTATCAGGTCCATCGAGATGCTCAACTTCTTCAAATTCAATTTGAGGCTGCTGTTTCATAATTCTAAACTGACATATACGATCACCCTTATGTATCTGCGTATCTCTCATTGCAAGGCATGGCATACGCCACATGTCCTGATCACCCGAGTATGAATTGTCAATAACACCAACACTGTTAGTTTGTATGACTCCAAAATTTTTGAAGGTTGAACTTCTTGGAGCAAGATGAGCTTCATAACCATCCGGAAGTTTCATCGCAACTCCAAGCGGAATAAGTTTAAATTCTCCGCATTTCATATTAACATCTTCACTTGCTCTAAGGTCATACCAATCTGACTTACCTTCTACAAGAGATAATCTCTCAACGTCCTTATCAAAGTACTTGATAATTATCTTTTCCATTAGTAAAATCCTCCCTAAATAAATTTGTCCTCTTTACTACGATATTCTCTTTTACCTATTCCATCTCAATATGGCTTAAGAATATATGCAGTATATGGCGGAATTTCAAGTCCGCCGCCAAAATCAATTGTACAATCGCTTATAAGATCCCTGGCGCGTCCTGCTCTTGCATCAAAATGAGCCACAAAAGGATCTTTATCTATATTGCAGGCAATCATAATTCTATCATCACCTGCTTCGCGTTCCCATACACAAGCTTTATTCTGAAGTACAAGTGATTTAAAGGTCCCATACCACAAAGCCGGTGAAGATTGAAAAGCATTTATACATTTCTGTATATAATCAGTCAAATCGTTCCATTCCGGCTTATCAAATTCCGGTCTAAGAGCCGGATCACCCATGCTCTTATCGGCCTTAAAGCCCCACTCACTTCCGTAGTATACAGAAGGTATACCCGGCATACCGCACATAAGAGCATATATAAGCTTAACATGTTCGGGATTACTCAAAATACTGGACACCCTTGTAACATCATGATTATCAACAAAAGACCATAGATGCATTCCACGATATAGCGTCCAATTCTCAGGTCCGAACTGCCTAAGAAGCGAATGAGTAATCTCAAAGAGATTATAGGAATTCATTGAGGAAAAGAGTCCCTTGTAACACTCATAATTAGTAGCACTGTCACAAAGTCCCTCACCGCAAATAGTCCTATAATCGCCTCCTATCATTTCGCCCATAAGGAAGAAATCTTCCTTCATCTGTGAAGATTCATATCTAAGTCTTCTAATGAAATTCTTATCAAGGCAATATGCAACATCAAGCCTAAGTCCATCTATATCAAAAGTATCAATCCAGTATCTGACAGTATCATAAAGATACTCTGAAACAGCCGGATTTGAAAGATTAAGCTTTACAAGATCGTAATTTCCTTCCCAGCCTTCATACCAAAGTCCGTCATTGTAGGCATCATTCCCGCCAAAGTTTATACAAAACCAGTCTTTGTATTCTGAAGCTTCTCTTTTTTCTAAAACGTCTTTAAAGCCCCAAAAACCGCGACCAACATGATTGAATACAGCGTCAATTATTACCTTTATTCCGGCATCATGAAGCTTGTTGACAAGCTTTACAAAATCCTCGTTATCACCAAGCCTATTATCTACCTGGCGATAATCTCTTGTATTATAGCCATGTGTATCAGAGTCAAAAAGAGGATTGAATAGAACACCCTTGACACCTAATTTTTTAAGGTGAGGGATATAAACATCGAGTTTAGTAAGCCCCTTCTCCTTCTTCCCATCATTTTCAAAGGGTGCGCCGCAAGCACCAAGTGGATAAATCTGATAAAAAACGCTTTCATAAGCCCACATAATTAGTTTCCCTCTTTTTTTAGCAATTCACTTTTCATTTGTCTCTTTTTTTCGTACATAGCTTCATCGCCGTCTTTTTCTACCTGGCTGATATCTCTACTATCTCCCATTGTCCATAAGCTATAACCATATGCTATCTGCATCTTCATATCAAGATCTGAATCAGTATTATACTCATTCAATAGTTCAAGCATTCTGCCAATACATTTTTCATAAGAAATGATCGCATTTTCACCATCCAAAAAGGATGCAAATTCATCTCCGCCAACCCTGTATACATAGCCGCAATCTCCAAACGCTTGCATCAAAATATTAGAACAATTTATGATGTACTTATCTCCCATTGCATGGCCAAGAGTATCATTAACAGCCTTAAGACCATTTAGGTCAAGTGATACATATACAATCTGAAAATGCTTATTTCTCCTTTTTTTGAAGCCGTCTTTCATCATTTCCGAAAGTTCATTTTCTTTGATAAGAAAGGCTCCGCGATTAGGTATGCCTGTAAGTGCATCCGTAAAAGCCATCTCCATGTACGTTCCGGCTTTATCTGCCTGCTTATTCCTATGGAGAACCTCTTCGTAAATATTTATAAGCATGCCAATGGTGAAAATCAAAATTCCCAACCTGGTAAAAGAACTGCTATCAAGCAGTCTATTAACACTTATTATGCCTATGTATCTAAGGACATCGACAAGCCCTAGAATAGTCAATATCGCAAGTGATATATCAATCCAATGCGTATTAACATGAAGATCATTATCTTTTCTGAATTTTTGATCTGCAAGGATTCTTATGATAATGAATATTGCAACTACAATAATAAGTATATCCGGCAAAATTACAGTCTTATGGAAATCATAGTATCCTAAATAATTGGAAAAAGTACAGAAAATAATAATAGCTACTGAAAGGTAAAATATAAATCCGGCTATATTCTTGTGTGGTTTTAGGGTGACTGCATCGCTAAACATAGCAGCAGGATATGCAATCGATGCAATCAGAAAATATTCAAGAGTATGCAGGTATTCTGAGGTGCCCAAAATATAATCAAAAAGATGTGTTTCAATCAAAGACCATAAGCCAATAATAATTATAAGAGCCGAAAGTGACTCAAAGATTTTGCTTGAAGTCTTCTCGTTAACGAATTTGGTCATTATTACAACAACAAAGCCTGTTATAATAACAAACATACATATCATAAATCCAGGAAGAGTCGAAAGAATCATATATCTTATATATGCATTGGATGGCTCAATCCTAACATCGCTAATTGCAGACGATTTGTAAACAGGAAATAACTCCAGATAAATAGTATCGCCTGAATCAGATCCATATAGCTGCATAGTATACAGATATGTACCTGCCCCTTTGCTTCCAATTCCTGATCCTTCTCCTGATACAGAAAAAGCAATATAATCTATTCCATACTTGCTGATGTATTCATCATAGTGACTTGAGATAATCTCATCAAATTCATCTGAACCACCAAAAGAATCAACGGTTTCTACAACAAAATCAAGATTATCAGGCGTTTCTCCATGCTCATAGCCATCATACTCTCTGTCATCAAAATACAAAGCAAAACCCATATGCCTTACCCGAAGGCAAAGAGATTCTTCACCGGTCAGATTTGAAGGGAGAACCTTGTAAAAAATATAGCTTCCCTTTTCCTTGTAATCATCATATGACAGCTCATCAAGATTTACTGTATTACCGTCTTCATCTATCCAATCATCATCAAAGCTAATGACAACGCCGTTTCCATCATCAAAAGCAAACTCTTTGTAATCTTTGGTTCTATAACTATATATAGTTGTGGTCAGAAAAAAGCCCAGAAAAAGAACGCACATTATGATAACTCTAAAAAAATCAGAGCCAAATCTATTCTTCATTCATATCCTCCGAAAAGGTTGCAGCTATAAAATAAATGTAATCTTTTTAGCCAGTATGCCGCTATGTCAGTATGCAAATCTGCACATAGTTTTTCGGATAGTTGGAACAAAAAAATAAGAATCATTCTGTTTTTTTAAGGAGTTAATTTAAAGCTATGCTTTATCGTTCTTATCAAGATACATACTGCCATCAGCAGCAGAAATATAGTCTGAAAGTGTTAATGTCGTATTCATATTTGTAAGGCAGCTTCCCATACTAATATGTGTATCATTATGTAGAAGCTCATTAACAACCTTTTCTCTGTAGCTTGCAAGCATTCCCTTTGTTGCATTAGGGAAAAAGGCTACAAACTCATCCCCTCCATACCTAAACACACTTCCACCTTCGGGTATATGTTTACTCATAGTCTTTGCTATAAGCTTTAGAACTTTATCACCGTATTCGTGACCGTATCTGTCATTGAGCTCTTTGAAATTATCTGCATCTATAAAGGCAACACCCCAGACTATTCCTTTGGCTCTCTCTCTGTTAAACTTTGGTTCAACAAGATCTGACAATGCCATTCTGTTATATACCCCTGTAAGCTGATCTTTGTTATAAAGATCTTCAAGCTGCTTCATTGCAACAGTAAGCTGCTTTTTATGATAAAAGTTATTGAACGCTGTAATGATACCGGCCTGCATCTCATAAAGATTAGACCACTCATATAGATATACCGGATTCTTGTGTACAGTAAAACCAACAGTTTCATTTCCAAAGTGAATCGGACTATAGAAATAATGATTCCCTTTTAAATTTTCATCTATATAATCAACCAAAGCAAATACAGAATCAAATTTGACGCTCTTGCCATTGATAACCGATAGCTGTACCTTATAATCGGGAAAAGAGAACCCTTCTGTAGGGAAATGAGTATTCATGCTGGGGTCAAAAATTCGTTCATCGATTATTATGAAAAAGCCCTCAACCTTTTTCTTACACATAAACTCTTTAATGACATCAAACATGTCATACATTGTAGTCTCTTTGAGAATGTCTCTCTCCAAACGGGCAATTTCATCGTCAAATAAATCCTTAGCACAATTTGAATCGATAACATTTTTTAGATAATTACGATAATCAACCATTCCGCTATTAGGACAACCGCAGCTTTCTGCATAGATAACGTTGGCATCCGTGTATCTGTGATAAGAAACGTCTCCGCCGTTCCATATATCCAGTAGCACATCAAGAGCTGTTTGACCTATAAGTTCCCTATCCATATTAACGGTTGTAACTTGAGGCAGATAGTTTCTTGCCTTTTCAAGGTTATCAAACCCTGTAATAAGGAAATCCTCCGGTACATGGTAACCAAAAAGCTCTGCGGTCCTGCAAATTCCGGTTGCTATATTATCATTGGCGCAAACGAAAGCATCCGGCAATTCTTTATGGTTTTTGATATAATCTTCCATATATCTGACGCCGGTAGCAAATTCATAATCGCCGTATAATACAGGGTTATTTAATTCGGTAAGGTGATATTTTTGAAGGCAATCAAGATATGACTCTGCCCTTTGTCTGTTCTCGAAATTATCTCCGGGGCCACCAGCAAAAACGAATTTCCTGCAATTATGGACATAATAAAGATGATCCATAATTTCTTCTATAGGCTTTCTGTTGTCTATTCCAACATAATAAAGCCCGGGAAATTCATGACCTATGCTTACGGCAGGCTTGCCGCTTTCCTTGACACTCCTAATAAGATTAGATAGAACATCATGATCTAAAATATTGTTAGCATCAATAACAATGCCATCGAAATCGCTTAGTTCAGGAAGCCTGAATATATTGTATTCTCCGGCATTATGTTCCGCATCACGACTCCAGTTTCCAAAACAATTGAACTGAAAAAGCGCAATGTCAAGATTATCGCTTTTAATCTTTCTCATCATGCCTTCAGTCCAGGCATAAACGACATATTTGCGCCAACCGTCAGTAAGTAAAGCTATTTTTTTCATATATAATCTATATCCGGCACATTACTTCTACTCATCGCCGGAGTAACCCCCATTTTCAAATCTGTCTTTTACCTTCTTAACATAAGCCATTACATCGGTTCCGATGTTATGCATTCTGCAACCCACAGCTTCATATTCATCAAGTGAGAATTTCCTGACAATCTGAGCTTCTACAACAAGGTGTCTGCTACGCTCATTTTCCTGAAAAGTAACGGTAACTTCTTCACCAAGGCGAAATACTGCTTCACGTTCCATGGCAAAAGAAATACCTCTCATCGATATATCGTATATTACAACCTGAACATCTTTTCTTTGGCCTGAAAATGCACTTCCAAGTATTCCGACAGGGTATCTTTCTGCCTTGCGGTAGTTCCTTTTATCAATTCCCTGAAGTCCTTCCATGTAGTAGAACTTGTTACCAAGTGAGGAAATAGGTTGTATAAGACTGCATTTAAAATTGTATCTGTTATAGTCTCTATCATGTATACTAAACGAAAAGTCGTGCATCTCATTAAGAGGTACACCTTTGTATCTGGGCTGAGTAACCATGATTCCGTTTTCTCTGGGGCCTATTACCTTACATACAGCAGGAATCATTTTGTCCATAATAGGAATATATATAGTAATCTCCGTCCCGGTTGAAAAATCAGTTATATCCATATGTACCTCATTTGATAAAAACATAGACTTTTTGAACCAAATATAAATATAATGATATAGGTATCAAGAATTTTTTCGACACAATATCACGTTTCTAGTATAACATGATAAGGAACTGTTAATAAATAACTTGTATAAATTGCGCATTACTTTCTTTTTAGGTGCAGTGAAAAAATGCACGCATACAAAGCTGTATATGAATTTTCTCCATCGCACTATCAAAAAAATACATGCATCAGGTCAAATCCCCTCCATCATCATGTAACAGAAACGCTTGTTCACTATCAGCAGCTGTTGTTGCAAGCTCATCGCAGCGTTCGTTTTCAGGGTGACCCGCATGACCCTTGACCCAGTGCCAACTAATTGTATGTCCATTTGAAGCTTTTAAAAGCCTTTCCCATAAAGCTCTGTTTTTTACAGGCTGTTTGGATGCGTTGACCCAGCCTTTTTTGAGCCAGCCATCAATCCAATGTTCATTAAATGCACTGATAACATATTTGGAATCCGAATACAGGTCAATTTCGCATGGATGATTAAGGGCTTCAAGCGCTTTTATTACGCCCATAAGCTCCATACGATTATTGGTCGTTTTATCATAGCCCTCAGAAAGCTCTTTGACATGAAGAATGCCATTTTTGTCAGTAAACTTAAGTACTGCCCCATATCCTCCGGGACCATCCGGATTCCCTCTGGCAGCTCCATCTGTATATATTTCTACATGATTCATAAATATTCCTTTTTTATTTATCAAAGCCTAAATCCTAAACCTCAAAAGCATCAATAGCCTTCATTTTGTATATCCAATGATTCAATGCCATTTGTTTTTAATACTCTAGGTTATTCGAAGTCCCGATATTTTTTATATTCGAGATTTCGATATTTTTTATATTCGAAGTTCCGATATTATTTGATATTCAAGTTTTTTATATGTCGTGCTTTGTATATTCATAATTTAAATAAATATTCTTTTGCGAAATTCAAAGCTTCCAAACGCCGTTTTTAGTAAATTCATCAGCCATATTCTGAGCGTTTGTAACAATCTCAGAATCATATCCAATTATAGATAGAAGCTTTATCGCATTTTTGTTTGTTGCAGGCCCTTCTTTGATGCTGTAGCTAAAGTGAACATCAGAATCTGTAACTTCGCCTTCAAAGTGGTAGTTATCATAATAATCTTTTAACAGCTCAGTCAGTTCTATGTCATGAGTTGCCGCAAAACATTGAATATTCTTGCGATCAAGGCTTTTTAGAATCTGAGTCGAAGCAGCAATACGTTCAACTGTATTGGTTCCTCTCAAAACCTCATCTATAAGACAGAAGATTCTGTTCCCTTCTTCTTTTGCAGCATCCAGAATCCTTTTGAGTGATTTGATCTCTACAATATAGTAACTGTCACCGCCTGCAAGGTCGTCTCTAAGTGCCATTGAAGAATAGATTCTGTATAGAGGCGCAACATATGAAGTGCCTGTAACCGTATGAATCGTTTGAGCCATCACAGCAGCAATAGCGCTTGTCTTAAGGAACGTGGACTTACCTGAAGCATTGGAGCCGGTAATTAGAACACCTGTGTTTGAGCAAATGCTGTTGACAACAGGGTTCTTCATACATGGATGATAGAGATTTTCACCGGCATAGCTTGTCGAATCACTTGCAAACTTCGGTAGACAATATTTGCCATCAAGGGATGCTCTATAACATGCAACCGAAATCTCTGTTTCCATGCGACCAAGTATCGTAACAATATCATCAAGGAGTTTGCCGTTTGTCCTGACAAAATCATACATGCTCTTGAATTTAAATAGATCAATATGCGTAAACATGCATACATAATCCATTAGCATGTTGATAGGATCTCCGCTATTAGAAAGTCTGGCCGGATCGAGAATAATCCATGAACCTCTTTTGAAAGAATCGGTCTTTTTCTCGAACTTAATAAACTCACCGGTTTCTTTAAGCAGTATCTCATCTTTATTTTTCTTAAAAAGATCTATACCGGATAGCAGTCTGTTGATATATCCAAATATCGACAAGTAAGGAGATATATCACCTTTTACAATGAAATAAGTTACAGCGTTGTAAAGAAGGCATGCAAGAAGAATTATAAAAAACAATCCGAAATTATAAAAACAGCCTGCAATAGATATTAGAATAAGTACATCAGCGATGATATGCGGCAAATTAGAAGGCATGTTTATATCATCAAGTGATGCAATATAATCATAGAGCGAATATTTGCTATAATTCGCCATTTTGGCAAATATAAGCTGGTTTTCAACTCTAAGATCCTGCTTATCAATATAATTATTAACCTGCTCTTCGAAGGATTCGAAATCATCTGTCTGCATGGGAGTTCTGAGCTTATAATACAGATACTCCTGACCGGGACCCGATACGCAGTAATTGATTCTGTCATAGACATCATCAAGTCCTAAATCATTCCAAGTAATATCATCAATTGCAGTTTTTTCTTTGTGATTTTCGAAATATTTAGGAATTGCTTTTCGTCTGGCTTCTCTAATGTTTACATCAGGAGCCTTGCCAAAATTATTTATAGTTTTCTTTCTAAAATATCTTTCTGCTGCCTTCTCATTTCTTCTTCCAAGGATAGCGGCAATTACTAAAATTGCAACAATAGTTCCAAGTACTGTCAAATAAACCTGCATAGCATATTTCCAATCTGTTAGTTTGATTTTTAATTAAGCTGGCTTCTAATTCTAAGTTTAATTTCTTCAGCCTTATTATAAAGGTCGTGTGGTTCTACGCCAATATTAAACTTGCCATCTTCGTATCTTATAACACCGGCAATCATCGTCATCTTCACATTCTGCTTGCTTCCGCTATATACGATATTCTTGCAGATATTATTAATAGGCTGCATATTGGGCATGTCAAGATCGATCATTATAATATCAGCCTGTTTGCCAACGGCAAGACTATCACACTTTTCAAGCCCCATAGCATGGGCTCCGTTAACTGTAGCCATTTTTAGAACTTCCATAGCATCTACGGCAGACGCATCATTATCACGCACCTTGGCAAGCCCTGTTACAAGGAACATCTCTCTAAAGAAATCAAGACAGTTATTGGAAGATGGTCCATCCGTGCCAAGAGCAACAGGAATACCTCTTTGTAAATACTGTGTAATTGGAGCTATTCCGGAAGCAAGCTTAAGGTTTGATGCCGGATTAGTGACAACATACATATTCTTTTCCTTAAGAATCTGCATATCTTCCTCGTTTACATGGACAAGGTGATATCCGCCTCCTCCAAAATCAAACAGTCCCATCGAGGATAGATACTTGACAGGACTCATGCCATAACGCTCTATACAGCCCTCTACCTCAGCTTTGGTCTCTGCAATATGCGTATAAACAGGTGCTTTATATTTATGAACAAGTTCAGAAAACTTTGTCAAAAGCTCGGGAGAACATGTATATTCAGCATGAATGCCCATATAATAAGAATTAAGCGGATCTTCATCCGTGTTCAGCTCATTATACATTTGTTCGACAAGTTCAAGAGATTGAGAAAAATTGTTAAGACCGCCCACTTGAACGCATCTCATACCGGCTTCTCTACAGGCTTTAGCTATGCTAACAGGTGTCAAATACATATCGAATATAGATGTTATGCCGCTTGTAAGATACTCCAAAATGGCAAGTTTGGTAAGATAATATATATCATCCTCTGTCATATGAGCTTCTACAGGAAAAATCTTATTATTAAGCCATTCCTGTGTCGGAAGATCATCAGCAAGTGACCTTGTAAGAGTCATCGCGCTATGTGTATGAGCATCTTTAAAGCCCGGCATTAGAAGATTGTGCTTACAATCAATCTCCCTGTCGAAGCTTTTGTAAATATTAGCCTTTGCAGCCTCATCATCAGTTCCAACAAATGATATCTTGTCATCATTTGTCCAAATCTCTCCATTAAAAATCTGTTTGCCCATTTCCATTGTTAGGATTCCGGCATTATAAAATCTAATATTCATAATATAGGTTATCCCTTTCACGTTGTGTGTTATTTAAACTAATGTCACCTCTATAAAAGAATTATACTTGGTTAAAGGCTTTGATAGATTCTGTTACCAACTTTGCAAAGCGTGGAGCTGCCATATCAGCAGCCTCTTGAACCTCTTCATGATTAAGAGGGTTCTGGCTCATTCCTGCGGCCAAATTGCTGATGCAAGATACTCCGCATACCTTCATGCCCATATGATTTGCAGCAATCGCCTCAACAACTGTGCTCATTCCGACAGCATCAACCATAAGAGTTCTTAACATACGAATTTCTGCAGGAGATTCAAACGAGGGTCCTGTCAGCTGGCAATAAACGCCTTCTTTAAGTTCAATCCGGTTTTCAATAGCTGCCTTTTTTAAAATTGTTTGGAGATCCTTGTTATAAACACTGCTCATATCAGGAAACCTAAGTCCAAGTCTGTCATCATTTGGCCCGATTAAAGGATTTGGAGCAAAGCAGCTTATATGATCGGTAATCAGCATAAGGTCACCTGCTTTAAAATGATAATTTATGCCACCACTCGCATTAGTAAGGAAAAGAATTTTGGCCCCAAGCTTACTCATAACACGGGCAGGAAGTACTACATCTGATATAGGATATCCCTCATAATAATGCACTCTTCCCTTCATGCATACAACAGGAGTTTCTCCAACATATCCAAATATGAATTTACCATCATGTCCAGGAACGGTAGATACAGGGAATCCCTCTATATCTGAATAAGATACTTCTGCTTTAATATCTATATTTTTAGCATAGTCGCCAAGTCCGGACCCTAAGGTAAGAGCGACTTTCGGAACAAAATCAGTTTTCGTTCTAATGGCTGCAACACATTTTTCAATTTTTTCGTAAACTTCGTTATTTGTCATTACTTTACCCTCTCTTTTACAATATTATTTGAGTTATTTACTTATTCTGCTCTTCAATTTCTTTTGCTTTATCTTCAAGATAGAAATATCTTTCCATAAGTTCTTCAAGTCTATTTTCCTCGGCTTCTTTTTTCTCACCGATTTCTCGCAGTTTGCCAAAATCTGTTGCATTTGCAAGTATATCATTTTCATACTCAGCAATTTTTTGCTCGCACTTTGCGATATCATCTTCTATTGTCTCATATTCTTTTTGCTCTTTATAGCTGAATTTTAATTTATGAGTACCTCTGCTATTTGATGATTGTGAATTGTTTTGGGCCAAATTGGAAGTATCACCAAAATAACCATCCTCAGGGTCTTTGCCTGATGTTTTATTTTGGAGAGTTTCTTTTGACCTGACATTATAGCTTCCTTGCTTTTTGTCTTTTGATATTCTTGAGACATCACTATCAAGATCCCACGAAAGGCTGCCATCCACGCCTTCTTTATGAGTTTCAAAGAAATCCGTATAAGAGCCGTTATACAGATGTACTCCTCCATGTGAGTCGAAAGTAAGCATCCGTCTTCCTACTCTGTCAAGGAAGTATCTGTCATGAGATACAGCAATTACAATTCCAGGAAAAAAGTCAAGGTAATCTTCAAGTATCTGCAAAGTCCTTATATCCAGGTCATTAGTAGGCTCGTCGAGTATCAGAACATTTGGGGCCTCCATCAGAACTTTACATAGATACAGTCTTCTCTTTTCACCACCCGAAAGCTTTGCTATAGGCTGGTACAAAAGACTTCCTTCAAAAAGAAACCTCTCACACATCTGCGTTGCAGTAATATAGCCATCGTCAGTCTTTATATATTCAGCCGTATCCTTGACATAGTCGATAACTCTTTGATGACCGTCCATCGTTGTTGCTTCCTGCGCATAATATCCGATTTTGACGGTATCTCCAATTTCGATATACCCACTATCCGGCGGAATTTGCAAGGTTATCATTTTCATAAGTGTAGTCTTGCCGCATCCGTTTGGACCAAGGATTCCTATACGATCATCCCGTGTGAAGGTAAAAGAAAAATCTTTTATCAAGGTTCTATCGCCATAGCTTTTGCTTATGTTGTATAGCTCGATAGTCTTCTTGCCAAGCCTTGATGTAATCGCAGCTATATCTACATCTTCATCAAAGGTAATCTTCTCTTTGCTTTGAAGGGCTTCGTAACGCTTAATGTGCGCTTTTTGTTTGGTTGAGCGGGCTCTGGCGCCTCTCTGCATCCATGCTATTTCTTTTCTCAAAATATTAGCATTTTTGTCTTGCGTAGAAAGAGCTGATTCTATGCGTTCCTGACGCATTCTAAGATAGCCTTCATAGTTAGTTTCATAGGTATATAGCTTACCCTTATCGACTTCAACTATCTTGTTGCAGACAAGATCCAGGAAGTACCTGTCATGAGTGACCATAACCAGGGCACCCCTATAGTTTTCAAGATAAATCTGCAGCCATTCATTCATGGCATTATCAAGATGATTGGTTGGTTCATCAAGGAGAAGTATGTCGCTCTTTTCAAGAAGATGAGCACAAAGCGCCGCTTTTTTGCGCTGACCACCGGATAGCTGTGACAGCTTTTGATTTATGTTGGTAAATCCCAGAATATTAAGAATTTTCTTGGCTTCTCCCTCTATACTTGCTGCAAATTCTTTGGCTTCCAAAGGATCTTTTGAGCCGCGCCTTGATACGTTCGAAGCTATAACATAGTCATAAAGAGTATAATCCATATCAAATTCAGGATTTTGAGGAAGATACGAGATTACAACATTACTCCCTTTTACAATATCTCCCGAATCCTTATCAACAAGTCCTGCTATAAGACCAAGGAGCGTCGATTTGCCGGTTCCATTGATTCCTATAATACCAATTCGATCGCCCTCGTCTATTCCGAAGGATGCCTCCTTAAGCAAAACCTTGTCAGTGAATGCCTTAGAGACACCCTTCATAGATAATAAATTCATTCAAAACACACTCCTGTATAATCGCTCCCCTAATTGTACTATATCTTATCGATTACATCATCATTGTTATCTGTACCATTGGTCACATCATTGTATGTTCTATTTTTCGTATTAGTTTCTGTGCCATTATTTGTACCTTTATCTTCAACATTACTTGTTCCGCTATAGGTATCAGTATCTTTATAAGTATCTTTATAAGTATCGTTATAAGTATCTTTACTATTATCCCTGTCTTTAATCAGGAACCCATGGACTCTGGGGTTTATCGTATAATGGATTGTCTTATCGATAAGGAACTTAGCCCCAAAATCTTCCAATTTACTAAGAAGCGCACCTTGAACCCCTCCAATATTAGTAATTCCTGAGAGCGTATTCATCATAAGGTCATTACCGGGATATTCATTAAAATGAACATCAATTCCATCCGGGATACTACTGCCTCTAAAGCCTTTTGTATCATCAACGCTATATTTACTGCCCAGATAAATGTTAATCCGGCGTTCACTAGTCTCTTCAAGAAGGAAAATTCTGAGCATTATAGCCACTCTATTGTATTCGTCAGTTGAAAGTCTGGTTTTTATGACAGCATCATAAACTTCACCATGAAAATTAAAGGAAACTCGATTAGCATACACATCTGCTCCGCAAGGAAGAGTATATATCTGATTTCCCTCATATATCTGAACGCCAAATCTCTTTTTATCAATAGGAACAAATCCGATTTTGGTAATTCCATCAGTAAAATTGTTATGGGTAATCTGCATCATGATAGGAAACAGCCCTATCCCTGTTACTCCAAGGTCATACGTGCAGCCATAGAGAGTTCTTATCCTCATTAGCTTGTCTTGATGATTATCATATACATCAGATCTTCTGTTCCAACCTCCCCTTAGAATTGGAAGAGTAACAGGCTCTTTTCCCTGAATGCGTAAAAGAGTTTTTTTGTATAATCTTGTACTAAGAGGGTCAGTGGCGATCTCTTTATCGGACACTTCTATTGATGCCATGTTCTTATATATGATATCAGTCATAGTGCCTGTCTGAAACACCTCATTATTACCGGCGTTTACAGCAATCACCATATCAATATCGGGATATACATAGACATTCTGTCCTAGCATACCATTGAAGATATACGATCCTTCTCTGCTGTTTAAAAGCCACAAATGGTAGCCGTACTGCGGTGCGTCGTCCAGGCCGGTAGCAATGCGCGGAAGTGTGGATGCGCTTACCCAGCCTTCCGGTACAAGTTGTTTATCTTCCCACATGCCGTTTTGAAGATATAGTTGTCCGAGCTTACACATATCCTCAATCCGCATAAAGAGTCCCCATCCTCCTTTGGTTATCCTCTGAGGACTATACTCCCAGAACACACGCTTTATACCCATAGGATCAAATATACGTTCTTTTACAAATTCAAACAAAGACTTCCCTGTAATCTTAGTTACAATTGCAGACAGAATATAAGAATTCATTGAGTTATAGCTGAACTCTTTGCCGGGAGCAAAAGAAGTATTCGAATCCATGAAGCCCTTTATCCAGTCATTGCCGGATACAGCACCTGATTCATTGAAGCTAACACCGCTTGTCATGGTCAGAAGATGCTCAATTGTAATATCACGGAGTCTTAGCATAGAATTAAGTGTTTTCTTGTCGGACAGAATATCCAGAATCTTATCATTTATATGAAGTTTACCTTCTCCTATAAGGATTCCTATAGCCATCCCCGTAATCGATTTGGACATAGAATGAACCACATGCCAATAGTCCTGATCAAATGGCGCAAAAGCCGTTTCACCTATCACTTTGCCATGCCTAAGTATCATAATCTTATGCATGTTGGTATTGGGGCTTTCATAAAGCTCTTCTATAAAATTCTCAACCCATTTTACAGAAACGCCCATTTCTTCAGGTGTAGCTCTTTGCAAAAAAGTTTCCCCTTCCAGGGGCGCTTTGCTAAAAGCGGGTTTTTGAGGTTCATAATCCACTTTGCTTATCTCGCCTGTTTGATGAGCAACAAGGCGCATCAGAAGTTCTCCAACGTATAGATCCGACGAAAGTGCCATAATATACCTCCTGTCATGCAATACATTTAAAAAGCATACACCAATTATAATATAGTTAATTGTCTAACTCAAACTTCCCTCTTGCCAAACCGGTGCCACGCCTTTGCTGTCTGCAGCTGCATAACAGCAAAAAGCGCGGCGCCGGTTTGACAAGAGGGAAGTCTGCAAAATAATCAAAAATCCCGATATAAGACAATTACATTGTCAATACCGGGATTTAATAAAGATAATATTATAGAGTTACTTTCTTAAATGCCTTTTTGCCGCGACGAACCATTACTCCCTCACCTTCAAAGAAAGCTTTGTCATAAAGAGTTGTAACGTCGGTAACTTTCTCATCATTAACAGTTACACCGCCTTGCAAAACGTTACGTCTTGCTTCAGATCTAGTAGCGCAAAGACCGGCTGATACAAGCACCTGAAGAATGTCAACTTTTCCATCTCTAAAATCTTCATCTTTAAGTGCTGACGATGGAACATTTGCAGAATCTTTTCCACCTGCAAAAAGTGCCTTGGATGCTTCCTGGGCTTTTTGGGCTTCTTCTTCTCCGTGAACCATATTGGTAAGCTCATATGCAAGGATTTCCTTGGCTTCATTGAGTTTACTGTCTTTCCAGGTAGCCATCTCATCGATTTGTTCAAGAGGAAGGAATGTAAGCATTCTAATACACTTGATGACATCGGCATCACCAACATTTCTCCAATACTGGTAGAAATCATATGGTGATGTCTTCTTAGGATCAAGCCATACAGCATTGCCGGCCGTCTTGCCCATCTTCTTGCCTTGCGAATCAGTAAGAAGTGTAATTGTCATCGCATGTGCATCCTTGCCGAGCTTACGACGGATAAGTTCAGTACCACCGAGCATGTTAGACCACTGATCATCACCTCCAAACTCAAGATTACAATCATACTCCTGAAACATATAGTAGAAATCGTAAGACTGCATGATCATGTAGTTGAACTCAAGGAAACTTAATCCCTTTTCCATACGCTGTTTGTAGCACTCTGCTCTAAGCATGTTATTTACAGAAAAGCAAGCACCAACTTCACGAAGAAGGTCAACATAATTAAGCTTCAAAAGCCAGTCTGCATTATTGACCATAAGCGCCTTACCATCTGAAAAATCAATAAACTTCTCCATCTGCTTCTTGAAACATTCTGCATTATGATCGATGTCCTCTCTTGTGAGCATCTTACGCATGTCACTGCGGCCCGAAGGATCACCAATCATTGTCGTGCCACCACCAATAAGAGCAATCGGCTTATTGCCTGCCATCTGAAGTCTCTTCATAAGAGTAAGAGCCATAAAATGACCTGCTGTAAGACTGTCTGCTGTACAGTCAAAACCAATATAAAACGTTGCCTTACCACTGTTTACAAGTTCCCTTACCTTGTCTTCGTCTGTTACCTGAGCAAGAAGTCCCCTTGCCTCAAGTTCTTCATAAACACCCATTTTAAAACCTTTCTGCACATTACGTGCCTATAAATGTATTTGCGCATCAGGGCAAACACAAATAATGTGCAATAAAAAAGCCCTTCGCGCTGCTGTCAGCTGCAAAGGACGGATTATTCATTCCGTGTTACCACCTTTATTCACACAAGACTCACGCCTTATGCCTCAGCAGGTACTCATCTACAATGTAATCTATAATAAAACTAATAGATTCCATCAATAAACGAAGACCCTTCCACTGTAACGGTTGGAGTTCCGTCTCCCTCTAATCAGATAATGGAAAAAATTCCACTCTACCTTTCGAAGAAGCTGCTCACGAAGGTATTCGTTAAATGCCTGTTGCTGCGCCTCTCACCAAACGGCAACTCTCTGTAGCATGTACATTCAACTACTTATTTCGATCACTGCATTATCTTTTAAATATTCTAAAAAACTGATCAAATAAAGTCAACCCCTTTTAGAGATTTACTCGAAAACCTATTTTAGAGATTTACTCGAAACCCTTTTTAGAGATTTACTCGAAATGTCGTGAACGCAATTTTGTTAATATTAACGTTTTATCGTGTACATATTTTGTTCAAACAATGGCTAAATTTGCTTTATTTTCGGTTTACGATATCAAGTTAGAATTAATATATGGATGATTGAAAAAGATTCTTCGTAAAAAGGGGTAACTGACTATGAAGAACAATACCAGTAAAACATTCAACTTTCTATTTGTAATAATTTCAATTTCAACTGCTCTTGTTTTGGCAACAATCATACATCTGACAAGACAGAGCGGTCCTGATACAATCAGTACACAGAATATGATCGTATCTCTTTTTCCCGAGTTATTCCCAAAGCACTATCACAATGCTTTGTGGCTTTATCTAGGGCTTAACAGTGCCAGAAAAATGGCTCATATATATGAGTTTGGAGCACTTGGCTTTTTCATGACTCTTCTTATTATCACTTCTCCAATTGGAAAGAGGCTTAGAAACAATTCTATAAGCACAAGATTAATATTTTTTTATTCCGTAATAATCTGCGGTTTTTCAAGTTTCTGTGATCAGATTCATAAAACCTTTATCGTATATAGGCATTTTGATTCACATGATCTTGTACTTGATGCTATTGGATATATTACAGCTACCGCATTTATTTGCACTCTGTACTATATCAAAAAGCATCCTATCTCCTTAAAGCCAAGGGGAAGGCTAACGCTTGACCATGCTATTTAAATTCCCTCTTAATATAAGACATCCCGCACCATGTAAGTTTTTGACCAAGCACATGGCACGGGATGTATTATTATGCTCCTAAATTTTTCAATTCATCAATAAACATCTCGTAGAAGTCATCCTGATCTGATAATAGCGGCGAATTCTCACCTCCGCCATTAGTTGATCTTTTCATAGCTGCATACATCTCTTCGCCAGCATCAACAACATCCATAGGATATATTTCATAGCCATACGATCTAATGATTTCACAGAATAATGCCAATGGATCAACACTTTCTTTGGTTGATATAAGGCGATTTTTAAGATCAGAATCTTTGACGGCTTTTTTCTTCATTTCGTTAAGTATGCTCATCACATCGCTCAAAATAGAACCTCCTATGTTTCATCTAAATAGAAGTCGTCCAATCCATATAACGACGCAAGCGCCCACAACAGACACAATGACTGATCCAAGATAACCCGAAGCCGAAAGGCCTACAGCATGAAACAGTGCAGTTCCTACAGATCCTCCTATAATACCCATTATAATATTACGAATAAGGCCTCCCTTTGAATTCATGATCTTACTTGCAATCCAGCCTGCGATCGCACCTAAAATAATACCACTTAAAAACTGCATTTTGCTCCTCCATTTACAATATATTTTTTATTCAAACTTATTTAAAACATCCCTATTATGGCAGATTACATACCGGCTGTCAAAACGAAGTTCACGTTGCCTCTATACATTCACCTACTTGGACTCCCCTACATCCTGTGCGCATCTTATGCTGTTTTCGATGCGGGAAGTTTAAGTTAGTTATATTTGGAAGTTTAAGTTAGTTATATTTGGGATTGCAAAATCTGCAATTATAGCTTATATATGTATATGTTGCCAGAATCTTTTGTTATGGACATCATTATTATTTAATTGAATTTACTCAAGCTTCGCACTTGCCAAAATAGATGCAACTGCATAACAGCAAAGAGGGTATCGCCTGTTTGAAAATGCGAAGTTTGAGTGTTTAATATAATTAAAATTGCAAAGCTACTTGCAGGTTTGTGATGCGGGCGCGCAAACTTATGTCCATTAGACATTCATGCTCGTTTTCAGGATGCTTATGAAGAAAAAATATGTATTTTTTGACATCGATGGTACTCTTTGGGACTTCAATCAATTTATACCGGAAAGTACCAAAAAAGCCTTGTCAATGCTACGTGCAAATGGTCACGCTGCATATATAAACTCAGGAAGAGCTCGTTCCAATATAATTGAAAAAGAACTTGTTGAGGCTGTCGGAAGGAAGATTATTTCTCTGT
>ERZ842401.680-NODE-680-length-49950-cov-12.203086_pt1 | contig 49950 bp, 43 predicted proteins | sample MGYA00521270_ERZ842401 | MGnify/ENA primary metagenome ERZ842401 (study PRJEB31892, sample SAMEA3878208) | bioreactor metagenome | biome: Moose rumen | place: Sweden | collected 2011-10 | study: EMG produced TPA metagenomics assembly of the PRJEB12797 data set... | reverse complement strand
AGCGCACCCGCCGAAACGACAGTTTCGGTGTATAATAAATATATCGGGATGTAGCGCAGCTTGGTAGCGCACTATCATGGGGTGGTAGGGGCCGCAGGTTCAAATCCTGTCATCCCGACCATTTAGAAAAATCCATTTGTCATTCTGAATTTGTTTCAGAATTTTAAATGGATTTTCTATTGCGTTTTATTATTAAAACTTATCCTTTTACTGACAAGTTGTTCGGTTTATTTACATCAATGTTATTTTCTTGTATATAGTTACAAATCTTTTTGTTATTACGGCTGTAATTCGCATTATACAATATCAGTCCCAGAGTAACCGGAACCCAAAGTGCGGCAGCAGAGATTCCATGCACAAGCATATCAGGTATAGCAATCAATGCAGTCCCAAGTGCTATTTCTGTTTTATCTTCTTTATTGACACGTTTGCGTTCTTTTAAGATTTCATTTACCGATAAAACCCCGTCATCATTGGTATCGATATTTGTAAAATCTCGCCGCCATGTTCTTTCGTATATCCCCCTGTTAATTGCTTCTTCCTTTGTTTGCCCAGCATAAAATTTTTTGTTATGTACCGATATAGAAGATATTCCCGTAATTTCCATTTTTCTCCTTGTGCTTTTGCTTATTATTAAATCCTGAGTATGAGTATTTGTTTTATTATAAAATCGTAAAAAAAAATTTTGCTATTTTGTAAATACAATATTACAAAACATCATTCGGTTAAACAAACTGTTATTATTTGTAATGTTATTACCTGAAATATTCATTATTTATTAAACAGGATAGTTTTCTTATTTTGGATTATGTGTTAAAATATATAATGTAATTGTTTAAATAAGAGGTAAATATGAAGAAATTAAGCATAATCTTGGCTTTGGTGATTTCGTTAGGAGTAAGTGCCACAGTATATTCACAGACTACACAGTCTGCAATATCAAAATCTGTTGCAGCTAATTCGGCAGTTCAATATACAAATGTCGCCGCACTTGATGTTGTTGCAAATCCGTTTCGTTATCTGCACAGAAACATAAGAATTCGAGCAAAATTTGACAAATTCTCGACTTTGGGTCTTGATTATCCGCCTGCTCTGAGGTCATCAGAAAAATACATCTCATTTTTAATTCAAAGACCTGATGTTACCAATCATAATATTCCGCTTTCAGAAATGAAAATATTTCTGAAAAAAGAAATTGCGGAAAAACACATAGATTTGGATGCAGGTGACGAAATAGAATTTACTGGCAGAGTATTTTCAACTGCGCTTGGAGATACGTGGATGGATGTAGATTCAATTAAAGTTATATCAAAGAAAAATCCGCCTAAGAAGGATGACGAAAAAACTATCGAATAGGCAAATTTTTAAGGAGTAATATGGAAGCGAAAAAAGATATATTTTTAACGATACACGGGCATTTTTATCAGCCACCCAGAGAAAACCCGTGGCTTGAAGCAATAGAATTACAAGACAGCGCACTGCCTTGCCATGACTGGAACGAAAGAGTATGCACAGAATGTTATACTCCAAACTCTGTTTCCCGTATTGTAGACAGCAGAAACAAAATTCTTGATATCGTTAATAATTATGCAAAAATGAGCTTCAATTTCGGGCCTACATTACTTTCTTGGATGGAAGTTTATGCTCCTTTAACTTATGAACGTATAATAAAAGCTGATATCGAAAGTGTCACAAAACATCACGGTCATGGGAATGCTATTGCACAGGTATATAATCACATAATTATGCCGCTTGCAAATGAACATGATAAAGAAACTCAAATTCTTTGGGGAATAAGAGATTTTGAATACCGTTTTGGGAGAAAACCCGAAGGTATGTGGCTTGCAGAAACAGCTGTGGATGATGCAACACTGAAAGCTCTGGTCGATAACGGTATAAAATTTACGGTTTTATCTCCTTATCAGGCTCTTAAAATAAGAAAGAAATCGGAAGAAGAATGGCAAGACGTAAGCTGGGGAAATATAGACCCTGCAAGAAGTTACAAATACATTATAAAATCAGACCCGTCAAAATCAATAGATTTGTTCTTTTATGACGGTGCTATTTCCCGTTCGGTTGCGTTTGATGAACTGTTAAAAGACGGTAACAGATTTATTAAAAGACTTAAAGAAGGAATTTCGGAATCAAGAGATTATCCTCAGCTTATAAATATAGCAACTGATGGCGAAAGTTACGGACATCACACTAAATTCGGCGATATGGCTTTGTCTTATGTACTGAAAATTAAAGCCGAATCAGAAGGTTTTAAAATTACCAACTACGGTGAATATCTTGAAAAATATGAAAGTGATTATGAAGCAGATATAAAACAGGCATCTTCGTGGAGTTGTTTTCACGGTGTGGGACGCTGGAAAGAGGACTGCGGATGTTCAACAGGCGGTCAGCCGGGGTGGAATCAGAAATGGAGAAAACCGCTTCGTAATGCTCTTGATTATTTGAGGGACAGACTCGCACAATTGTACGAAAATGAAGGCAAAAAATATTTCAATGATAATGCTTGGGAAATACGCAACAGATATATTGATGTTGTTCTAAACCGAAACAACTCGACTATTAAGAGCTTTCAAAAAAAGAATTTTCGCAGCGATTTAACAGAAACAGAAAAAGTCCGAGGTATGGAGCTTTTGGAAATGCAAAGACAGTGTATGCTTATGTATACAAGCTGCGGTTGGTTTTTTAATGAATTATCCGGGATTGAAACCGTACAAATTATGAAATATGCAGCAAGAGCCATGCAGCTGGCTGCAAATTTCTCTAGTGAAGATTATGAAACACCGTTTTTGAATATTCTTTCGGAGGCACAAAGCAACATAAAAGAATTCGGTTCGGGAAAAGATATTTACGAACGTTGGGTAAAACCGTCAGTCGTAACGCTCAAAGAGGTCGCATGCCTGTGGGCTGTATCATCTCTTTATCAGGAATTTGAGGATGAAGAAGAAGTATATTGTTACAGCGTAAAACGCAACAATTACCAAATGACGGAAAAAGGAAATTCAAACCTTGTAGTTGGGAATATTGAAGTCACGTCAAAAATTACACTTCAAAAGGCCAATCTTGTATTTGCACTAATGCAGTTTCCTGATGGTGATTTCCACTGCGCAATAAAAGAATTTTCTACTAATGAAGAATATAATGAGTTGAAAAATACCTTAATAAAAACTTTCGTTTTGTATCCTCAGACAGAAATTATCAGAGCATTAGACGAAAAATTCGGCAAAGAGTATTTTACGCTCAAAGACATATTTATAGAAGAAAGAAAGAAAATTCTGCAAATATTACTAAAAGACCAGCTCAAAAAATTTGCAAACCGCTACGAAGAAATGTACGATCAGGGTAAAAGTTCAATTTATCACATGCAGAGTTTGGGTTTAGAGATACCTAAAGAATTTAAAATTTCCGCAGGTTACACTCTCAGCCACAGATACAATGATTTACTTCAAAACAGCAGCGGCTTTGTTGAAGATAATGTTATACAGCAAATTATGGCAATAAATTATGAAGCCAAAAAGATGGGTATTGATGTGGATAAAGAAGCATCAAATAAGAATTTTGGCAGAAAGGTAATAACGAACCTCAACCGTCTTACAAAAAGTTTTGAAGCAAGACAGGCGGATGCAGTTGTGGATTTGTTTGATGTAATAGAAAAACTGGAGCTGAATATTGATATTGCAGAGGCTCAGAATATTTATTACAACAAAATTTATCACAGAATAGGCGACATTTTGGAAAACTATTCAAACTCCCCGAGTGATAAAGATATAGAATTTGTAAAACAACTTTTGCTTATCGGAGACAAACTCAACATAAATGTTGATTTTTACAGGATGAAATTAGACAGAATGCTTGCAGTCTAAACTTCAATATCAACAGGAAAAAGAAAAGACGGTTTTTTAGCGGTTTCTTTTTCAATGACTACTGCCTGAAACATTTTGTTATTTGGGGCATTATTTCCGAGTTTTATAAACTTTTCATACGCAAATTTTACTGGATTCATTTTTTTATCTGCAATAAATTCTGTCTGTTTTTTTACAACATATTCATCTGTTACAGTGTTATTCAGAAAATCCCATTTCTTTTCCAACCTCGAAAAAACAACCGTAGGATATTCCCCGGTATAGCAGATATCCATTTTTAAAAGGGTATCTTTTCTGATTTTGTCTATATTTGTCAAAGCCTGATTATAACGGTCAAATTTATCGTGCTCAAAAGCATAATCACTTATTGCGGTTAATGTCTTGTTATCAACAAATTTTGCCTGAAAACCTATATTATGGGAACAGTTACTTATATCCAAAATTTTTACTCCTTTTGGATACTAAAAACAAGTAAAAAAAATATTTGCTATGCTAAATTTATAAATCGGATTTTTCATAATTTTGGGCTAATATCATAACTGCCTGCATTCGGTTTTTGGCTTTCAGTTTTAATAATACCGAAGAAATATGAGCCTTAACGGTAGAAATACTTATATTCATTTTCTCGGATATTTCTTCATTTGACATACACAATTTTACATAAGACATTACTTCAAGTTCACGTTGTGTTAAACATTCATTATACTGTTTTTCCAATTCATACATAATACTCTCCTTACCAATATCTGCCATGCTAATATTACAATTACAAAAAAATAATTCATATTGACCAAAGGTATAAATTTTCGGGAGAAAGTTGTATGGGGATATATACCTGAAACAAATTCTCAAACGTTTAAACACAAATTTATAAAACACGAATAATACAAGACAAGCTAAATTTAATCTTGAAAAATTTTTATGTTCTTGTTAGAATTATCCATATTTTAAGCCCCAATAAGGCAGAGCGTATATCAAAAAAGAGGGATTTTACAAATATGGATAAAAGAGTTTTACTATGTATTATGGACGGATGGGGAATTTCATCGGGTTCAGAAGAATATGATGCAACAAAACTTGCGCATGCGGTTAATGTTGCAAAACTTGAAAAAGAAGAAAAATTTATACAGATAAAAGCAGACGGAGAAAATGTCGGGCTTCCCGAAGGTCAGATGGGTAATTCCGAAGTCGGACACTTAAATCTCGGTGCAGGTAGAATTGTTTATCAGGATTTGTCAAAGATAAATAACGCAATAAAAGACGGTTCATTCTTCAAAAACGAAAGATTTTTAAATGCCGTAAAACATGTAAAGGAAAACAATTCGGCACTTCATATATACGGGCTTGTTTCAACAGGCGGCGTTCATTCCTCGCTTGACCATGTTCTTGCACTAATAAAATTTGCAGCAGAGCAGGGGCTTGAAAAGTTTTATGTTCACGCATTTTTAGACGGCAGAGATACCCCTCCGTCAAGTGCTTGTGAATATTTACAGATTGTTGAAGATGAATTGAAAAAATATAACTTCCCGCAAGTCGCAACAGCTATCGGTCGTTATTATATAATGGACAGAGATAACCGTTGGGAAAGAGTAGAAAAAGGTTACAATGCACTGTTGCTTGGGGAGGGTAATCACGCATCAAACGTAATAGAAGGAGTTAAAAAGTCTTATGAAGAAGGAATCACAGACGAATTCGTTCTCCCTGTCGTTGCAGGAGGCGCAGAATCAAGAATACACGATAACGATGCAATCATATTCTTTAACTTCCGTCCTGATAGAGCAAGAGAAATCACAAAGGCAATTAACTTTGCTGATTTTACCGGATTTGAACGAAAGAAAGTCTTAAAAAATATCTTATATACAACAATGACAAGTTATGAAGCAACTTTCACTTTCCCTGTTGCATTCCCAAAAGAAAAACTTGTCAATATTTTAGGAGATGTTCTTGAAGCAAACGGAATAAATCAGTTCCGCACCGCAGAAACCGAAAAATATGCCCATGTTACATTCTTCTTTAACGGTGGAATTGACGAACCGCAGCCGCACGAAACAAGGGTGCTTGTACCGTCTCCTAAAGTTGCTACTTATGATATGCAGCCTGAAATGAGTGCGCCTGAAGTTTGTGAGAATGTTTTAAAAGCAATAAATGATCCGAAGTATCAGTTTATACTCGTAAACTTTGCAAACCCTGATATGGTCGGGCACACCGGGGTATTAGAAGCCGCAACAAAAGCTTGCCATGTAGTTGATGAATGTGTCGGAAAAATTGCACAAGCCTGCAAAGACAAAGGAATTGTAATGCTTTTAACAGCAGACCACGGCAATTCGGAACAAATGTTTGACAATCAAACGGGCAAACCGCACACAGCACACACAACAAACCCTGTACCATTTGTTTTAATTAACGCCCCAAAAGGTACGGAATTAAAACAGACAGGGGCTCTTTGTGATATAGCTCCGACTGTATTGCAGCTTTTCGGAATTGAACAACCGAAAGAAATGACAGGAAAATCGCTTATCAAATAAGGCGATAAGGCTATCGCCTTAAAAGGAGAATTATGCCAAATACCACAGACAACCTGAATATAGATTTTTCATTCAAAAAGAATAACGTAGATGAGTTGTTTTTCAATCTCGGCGAAAGTCCTGACGGGTTTAAAAACAAAGATTTTCGTTATACTTTGAGTATGATTTATCAAATTGTTGAGGATGAATTTGCGGGAGTATTTTTAAGCCCTAATACCCCAACGAGAAATACAAACTTTTATCTTATAAACCAAAACGGGAAATATTCATTCTTTGTTACTCCGACAAATAACTTTGAATATTACCTGAAATCAAAAGGGTCTCTTTTTCGTTTTAGACCGGAAGAATTAACCCCTCACCCTAACCCTCTCCCCACAGGGGCGAGGGAAGGAAATACCCTTAGAGGATATTTCCTAAGTTGGGATTTGGTAATGGACTATTTCGGCGGATTTAGGAATATTGTTGATTTTCAGGCTTTGACACCTACATTTATATATTTCAATAAACTCACATATTTTGTAATGAAGTTGATTGAAAAATTATATTTTATCCCGACCGTAAAGAAAAACGGTTCAATGTTCAGAATTGTTTATGAACCGATTATAAATAATGCACAGATGGCAAGGATTATAAATCAGTTTGAAGAGTGTATGCCGTCTGATTTGTTTATTTCGGGAGAAAAACCGAAAAACTTTATATACGAATTTATTTATATATATCTGAACTACCTTGTTTATAAATTCCTTGGAATCAAAATGTTCAGATTTAAAGATGTAGATTCCGGAACTTACCTGCTCAAAGACTTAGACAGAAAATGCGTATTCAAAGGCAAAGATTTATCAGAAAGCTTTACAAACTGGTTTGATGAACTTTATCTCGGGAAATATGATGTTATACCGTTCTTTAAAATTGAAAAACAATCAGACGAGATTTTCAGACTCAAAGTCTACATTAAAAACAGAAAAACTGATGAAAATGTACCTATTGAAAAACTTTACACTGATGATGACGTATTTGGGGCAAAAGCAAGTGATATTTCAAGAATTGTAGAAAAACAACTGAATTATGCGCTTCGTTATATGCCCGAACTTGAACAACTGTTTGAAGATGAAGATAAACTCTATCTTGATATGAATTTAAACGAAGTTTATCAGATGATAACAAAAACGGCTTATTATCTGCAAAAAGCTCAAATTGAAGTTATTTTGCCTGATGAATTGACCAATATTGTTATCCCGAGAGCATCAATTAATGCAAAAGTAAAAGAAGCAAGAGCGGGCGATTTAACTGATTTAATTAACAGCAATTCATCAGGAAAACTCTCTTTAGACGATATTTTGGAATTTTCCTACGAAATATCAATAGGGGATGAAAAGTTATCTCTTGAGGAATTTGAAAGACTTACCGCTGAAAACAACGGACTTATCAAATTTAAAAATAAATATGTTCTTGTTGATAAAGATGAAAGTAAAAAAATATTTGAACAGATTGCAAAAACCAATCTCAAGTCTATGTCAAGAATGGAATTAATTCACGCATCGCTTTCAAAACAGCTTGACCAATATGATTTTGACTATGATGCGGCATTTGCACGAATTTTATCTGATTTTACAAAGCCTGTCGATATTACAATGCCAAAGGATTTAAACGGAGAATTAAGACCTTATCAGCAGGTTGGCCTGAAATGGCTTTGGACAAATATTTCAAAAGGCTTTGGTGCTTGTATGGCGGATGATATGGGGTTAGGTAAAACTATTCAGGTAATCAGTTTGCTTTTAAAACTTAAAGAAGAAAAGAAGCTTAAAAAACCTGTGCTTGTTATTTGTCCGACAACACTTATGGGTAATTGGATGAAAGAATTGCAAATGTTTGCACCAAAACTTGATGCAGTAATATATCACGGTACAGACAGGGTTCTTGATGTAAATCATGATGTTATCTTAACCACTTATGCCATTATGAGGATAGATGTTGAAGAACTTAAAAAACAGGCTTGGAGTATAATTATCGTGGATGAAGCACAAAACATCAAAAATCCTGATACAGCACAAACACTTGCAATAAAAATGTTAAAATCGGATATAAAAATAGCAATGACAGGTACTCCTGTTGAAAACCGCTTAACTGAATTGTGGAGTATTTTCGATTTTATCAACAAAGGTTATCTTGGTTCTTTGAGAGAATTTCAAAAGAGTTATGCAATTCCTATTGAAAGATTTAAGGAACATTCAAGAGCAGGGAAATTAAAAATGTCTATTTCTCCGTTTGTATTAAGACGTCTGAAAACAGATAAACACGTTATCTCAGATCTGCCTGAAAAGATGGTTCTCAACGAGTACTGTTATCTGTCTAAGCCTCAGGCTGTATTGTATGAAAAAACTCTCAATGAAATGATGGAAAAAATCAGCGGATTTACGGGTGTGAACAGACGAGGAAATATCTTCAAACTTATTACTGCGCTTAAGCAAATATGCAACCACCCTTATCAATTCCTTAAAACAGGTGAAATGGGAGTGGAATTATCGGGTAAAATGGCAAAATGTCTTGATTTGGTTCAAAGTATTATTGAGCGAGGAGAAAAGACTCTTATATTTACCCAATATAAAGAAATGGGCGATATTTTATGCAAAGTTATTGAACAAGAGTGCAATACCGTACCTTTATTCTTCCATGGCAGTCTGACCGTTCCTCAAAGGGAAGAACTTATTGACAAATTCCAAAACAATGAAAAAGATAAAGTTATGATTTTGTCGCTTAAAGCAGGTGGAACAGGTTTGAACCTTACGAGTGCAACAAACGTAATCCATTACGATTTATGGTGGAATCCTGCGGTTGAAGATCAGGCAACAGACAGAACTTACCGTATCGGTCAGGATAAAAACGTAATGGTTCACAGAATGATTACACTCGGAACTTTTGAAGAAAAAATTGACGAAATGCTCAAATCCAAAAAAGAGCTTGCCGATATGGCTGTTTACGAGGGTGAAAAGATTATTACGGAACTTACTGACGAAGAAATTTACGAAATCTTTACTCTGTCAGCTTAGTTAAATGTTTAGTTGCATGGTGATAATAGCTATCCTTCTATACTTCTATAGCTCTATACATCCATCCTTATATTGTAAACTTTTATGAAATTTGTATATACCATGACTAAAGATTTATTATAATCATACCGTTACTGTTAATATGGTAAAAGTAGATAAAATATTGCATGGAATTATTATGATTATGTGAAAATACAAACATAATCAGTATTTAGTGTAAAAGTTAAATAAATATATAGATATGAAAGGAGTACAAAAATGGTAGAATTCAATCCGAATGCAGATTTTAAGACATTTAACAGAAAATTGGACGGAGGTCCGAAAGCGGAAATTTACAAACAAGACGGAAACTTTTTTGTAAAAAATGACGATGGTTCTTTTGAACAAGTTACAAGAACAAGGAAAGGGAATCTGTTCCATAAGGCACAGTTTTCAAGAGACGGACAGGGAACATCTGTTGAAAAATCAACTGACAATGTTGAGGTCAATAAAGATGCAAAAGCAGCAGCTTTAAAAGCTCATCTAAAAGAGCTTGAAGCAATGAAACAAGCAAGTTTAGAAATAAGTGCACCAAGTGATACTCATTACTCCGTTGCTTTAGATGGTGTTGTTGTAGTAAACAAAGGAGAGACGCCAAAGTCTGAAAGAAAAGATGATAGTATTGCATTCTCGGGCATCAGCAGTAACGAGTATGTTCTTACAAAAACTCGTGGGAAAGATGATGCCCATGTAGAAGAGAGAGCTCTTACCGGTGCTGATTTGGCTGAAGTAAGAGATGCCATAGATAATGATGGCAATCCTGCTGCAGGGGATTTGGCTATGAATGATCCTAAACCTCAAGGTGCAAGAGACAAATTTGCAGGTATGGGTAAAGAAGAACTGTTGGAATTTGCCCAAATGTATGAAGACCCTGATGCTTTAAATGCAATAGCCGCAAAATTTGTTGAAATGGGTGATAAAGAAAACGCAGCTAAAATAGCTCAAAAAATTCAGGATTTAGAGAAATAATATTAAAGAAATAAGAATATTTCATAGAAACGGGTTTACTAAATAAACCCGTTTCTTTTTTTTTACAACAAAAATAAATATACAAAACATCCGAAAATTAAAATGATTAAACACACAAAAATTACTACTATCTTTTTAAAATAGTCAGTGATATAGAAATTTTCTTCGTTGAGTGATGATATGATATTTTTTGAATAATCAGCTTTGTAATCATTTTTTGTTTTTTCATAAGCGGATTGCAAAAGTTTTTGAAATTTATACATAGATTCCAACTTTGTCCTTGCATTAGGATTAGATACTGCTATGCGTTTTATTTTCAGGTTATCCTCCGTATCCAATTCATTATCAATATATGCAGACAAATTCTTGATTAACTCAGGGTTATCCTGAATATTTCTAATATTCGCAGGGGTCCTGTATTTTAGGATTTCTTCAACTTTTTTAGCGCAATCCTCACAAGTCTCAATGTGTTTTTTTACTGATTTTTGAAGTACGGGATTTAATTTTTCATCTATATAAAAATTTAAGATTGCGACAACTTGCGCACATGTTAATTTGATGTTCATAACCACTCCTTAATTTGGATTTATGTATAGTTTTTTAAAATTTCCTGAAGTTTTATTCTGGCTCTTGAAATACGGGATTTTACCGTTCCTATGGAAGTGTTTGTTGTATTTGCAATTTCTTCATAACTAAGCCCTTGAAATTCTCTTAAGATTATCGCAATCCTAAAAGTTTCCGGCAGCCCCCTGATAGCTTTTTTAATCTGCTTTTCACATTCGGAAGAAATACATTTTTCCATAGGTTTGCTTCGTCTATCGGGAATTTCAGCCTTTATAGGATTATCAAAAGACGGACAAGTGTACTCTATTGATAATATTTCAGGCTTATTTTTTTGCTTTCTTAAAAAATCATAATAAGTATTTGTAACTATGTGATTGAGCCAACCGTGAAAACACTTTGGGTTTTGCAAATTATTTATATTTTTTGCAAGTTTTAACAAAACCTCCTGCGCTAAATCAGACAGGTTTTCATTACTTTTAAGCATATACGAAAGTGTTGCAAAAACATCCTTCTGAACCTTTTTTATAAGTTCTTCAAGTGCTTTAAAATCATCCTGCTGGGATAAAACAACAAGTTCTGTAATATTCATTTTTTTGTAATGAAGTTTTTCGGACATAAATCTCCCCCGCAATAACATATTAAAAGAAAACCTTTCGGGAATTATTGCAATACTCGGCTATATATCGGGGTATTTTAATTACGGAAAAAATATTAGTAATAATTTTGGTAATTATATATCAGTTGTTAGAACTAAATTTGCTTAATTTATAGAACGTCCTTGTTTTTTCATTCTGTAAACAAACATCAAAATTTCTGCAACCGCTTTGTAAAGTTCGGGCGGAATCGGATGATTTATATCCACCAAACGAAACAAAGCCCTTGCAACAGGCGGATTTTCAATAACAGGAACATTATTTTCTTTTGCAATATCAATAATTTTTTTTGCAATAAGCTCTGTACCTTTTGCAATAAGCATAGGAGAATCCATCTCTTCTGCAACATATTTCAGTGCGCAGGCAACATGTGTCGGATTTGTAACGACAAAATCGGCAGTAGGGACAGAATCCATAGCCCCCTGCTGAAGCATCTGCATACGGCGCTGCCTGAGTGCGGCTTTTACATTCGGGTCGCCTTCAGAGTTTTTATATTCATCTTTTATTTCTTTAAATGACATCTTTTGGTCCTTTAAAAATTTCCATTTTGTAACCCCGTAATCAGCAGCTGAAATAACCAAAAAGGCAATACAGGCTTTGAAAATAAATTCCGTAATAAGTTTCCCGAATTCAATCATTACGGCAAAATTGTTATCAACAGCAGCCAACATCAAAATTGATTTGATATGCGCACTGTAAACCATCCAACCTATATACCCCAAAACAACAACCTTCAAAATATTTTTAAATAATTCAAAAAGAGTTTTAATGGACATAATATTTTTGAAATATTTTGTCGGATTGAGTTTATCCAATTTAGGCATCAAAGGAGCTATTGCAACTAAAGGTCCGACCTGAATGAAATCGGCAAGTACGGCAACAAGCCATGCAATAGCAAGAATAGGCCCTATAATTAAGACCGTACCTTTTATGGCAACAAGGGTTATATACATGTATCCTATATCTTCAATGTGTGCATTTGGTATTTGTTCATACAATAAAGTAAAAACCTGAACAATTTCTTTCCATATAAACGGAGCAAGACCAAAAATAACAGAAAACAACACCAACAAAGAAACAGCAGTTGAAAAATCTTTTGATTTAACAACCTGACCTTCTTTTCTTGCCTGTTCCAACTTTCGCGGGGTGGCATCAAACTGCTTGTCTTCATCACCCATTGTATTTTAACCCTTCTGACAACTACATTATACCATAAATAATAATGAGAAAATTTCATAAAAAATATTCATTATAATTATTTGTAAAGATTTCTTAATAAAATCCAAAAAATATGATATTTATTAAAGTTCAAACCTGTTTAAGCCGATAAATAACATGAGTAAATAGGATAAAGGCGCGCGCGAAGTGAAAGTAAACAAGACAAAAACTAATTTTGGAACTATTAAAGACTCAACGGTTAAAATGAGTCTTGATCCTGAATTGACGGCAAAATACGACAGACGTGTTGTTGATTATGCCGAACAGCTTAAAGGTCAGCATGAAGCAGGCAATACCAATCCTGAACCTCGTTTTACGGACAGTTTTTATCTTGAATATGCAAAAAAATGTTTCGACATGAGATTCGATTCTCAATTCGATTCTACAACAATTGGTATAAATGATGTTCCTGATCCTGATTATGCGGGATATTCTTATGAAGAAATTATCCAGATGGCAAATAACGGGGTTAATATCCCGACAGAAGTATTGATTTGGGCAAAAGCACAACAGGATGCGGATATTACCGATTATATCGTTATTTCAAGTGATATTGAAATGGATGACAACTCCGATACAAAAGAAGTAGCAGGAGAATCGGAAATAAGCAAACTTCGTCGTCAGGCTAAAGAATTTATCGCAAAATCCAATAAAGCTCAAAAAATTGTTGATTCAAACAACGAAGATGTAACCGTACTTACAGAAAAAGCTGAAACAATAGCGAAACAGCAAAAAAGTGCATTCAAAAGCCACAATTTAGACAAAACAGAAGAAATGATGCAAGAATGGAAAACTTTAGATGAAAAAAATCAAAACGGAGAATTAAACGGTTTTGAAAAAGTTAAATATAAAGCTCTTTCAAAACAATTAGGTGCTATCAACGGCATTTTAGATGAAATTGATACTAACAATAACGAATTAAAAGATTTCTTATCTGCAATTGATGAACTTCAAAAAGAAAGCAGAGAAGCACAATATATAGCACAGGAAACTCTTGATGCCGCCTCTAACCTTTCAAAATTAGATGCAAAATTCGGCGAAATAAGAAAAAGCCACAAAGTAGTAACTCCTGCAGGGGATAATAACGGTTTATTATCTGAAAACCTTGCAGGTATAACAGATGAAAATATTACAATAGTTGCAGAAAAAGTCGGAAAAGATTTAAGAGATACAACAGACCTTATTATTAAGGATCTTGATTCGGATGTAAAACAGGATTTAATAGCTTTTGCAAATGATTATACAGCTAAAGCACAACATTTAATTAATTTTAAACAGGAAAATATTGACAATGAAGAAAAGAACCAAAAAGAAGAAGAATTAATTCAAGATAAAACAAAAGCAAAAGGTGGGGAAGCCGTAATCGGAATTGCAGATCAAATGAATGCAATGTTTGCGGCAGGAAAACTTATGCCTCCTGTAAATCCTGATTCTGCTTTCGGATTCTTACTTCCGTTTATGGGTATGCCTCAGGTAGCAATTATGGCAACGGTTGCAACTGCAGCTTCTACGGCTATTACATTGGATAAAGCTACAAAATTAAGCAACGAAAGATTAACTCTTGGCAAAAACATTAAAAAGGCAGAGAAAAAAGATAAAAAACTTGATGAAGAAAGAAAAGAAACAGTAGGCAAATTTGAAGGGAATAAAGAAAAGCTAACACAAAATGCAGTAAAAGCAGAAGAATTAAAAGAAAAACAGGAAGAAAAAATAGAACAAAAAGAAGGAGAACAAATAACAACAGACAACAGTGAACCGGTTATAACTCCTGAAGCAGCAGAAGATACGGATTCTCAGGCTCAAAGCATAGAAGAAACTCAAGAACCTGACCCTGAAACCGAAGCTGAAAATGAATCATTAGAAGCTGAAAAAACAGAACTTGAAGGTCAAAATGAAGAATTAGTTGCAAAAATCAAAAAGCCGTTACAAGAAAGTGACAGCCTTCGCACGAAAAACGACAAATCTATCGGGAAAATAAATGCACAGGGTTTAATTCTGCAAAAAGATATTATAAGCAACGGTTTATTGTCAGCAAATACAGTTGAAACAGGTTTAACAAATATGGAGCTTGGTGTTTATAACGGAACACTCGCTGCAAATCTTATGGCAACAGGTGTTGCTATGATGGCAAATATCTGGAACCCGACTATTGTTGCAATGGGAGAATATTTCTGTTCTGTCGCAACTAAGTGGCTTGGAATATCGGGAGCAGAATTAACAACAGGCCCTATTGCGGAAGCAGGCGGAATACTCGGACTCGAAGGAACAGCTGTTGCTCAGCTTGAATTTACTACCGCAACAGTTCTTGCAAAAGATTCAAAAATTGCAACAAAAGAAAGCAAAGAATTAGTAAACGAAGTATCTCAAGAAATGGGCGGAATAGAAACAGAATCAGAAGGCGAAGATGAAAAAACAGAAGAAGGCGGCAATGAAGAAAATTCTGTTGGTGAAGATGTATCTCAGGGATTGGCAGAAACTGAAAACAGTATATCAGAAGTAGCATCAACTCCTGAGGTTGCAGCAGGGATAACAGAAGCTGAAAATATTGTCTCAGGTCCTGTTGTTGAGAATGAAAATTCGGTTGCAACAGTTTCAACAGGTGCAGAAAATGCTGTAAGTACACCTGAAGTATCACCTCAAGAAACCCCGTCTGAATCGGCGCAAAGCACTCCTGCACAATCAACAGAAGAAACAGAAGAACCGACAACATCTGAAACAACAGAGCCTGAAGCTCCGGCAGAAGAAGAACCTGCAGCACCAACACAAGAAACTCCTGTTGAAGGTAATGCAGAAGAACCTCAAGAAGAACAAGAAGAAGGTGAGACTTCCGCAAAATCAAAAGGAATGCAAACTGATGCTTTAGGATTTGCAATGACCGAAAAAGCTATGCCTCAGACTGCAATCGCAGCTTCTGTATCAACTATGGCAGAAATTCCTCAGGTGCTTTTAGAATCTACCGTCCTTAATACTCAGTCTGTTGTTCTGACAGAATTTGGCAAGAAATCGGAAGAAAGTGATGAAAATCTTGAACAAACAACAGATGCAAATGTCGGAGAATTCAGCGATAACACAGACAAACTTGATGAAAACAATGAAAAATTAAGTGCGATTAAAAAAGCTCCCGTTAAAACAAACGATATTGAAGCCGAAGAAAGTAGTATTGAAGCAGAAAATGAACAACTTGAAGGAGATAATGACAAATTAACAGATGAAGTTGAAAAGCCTCTAAATGAAAGTACTAAAATTGTTTTAGACAGTAAGAAAAATGTATCAAAAGTTCAGGCAAATAAAGCAACGGTTGAAGAATCTGCCGAAAATCTCGGAGATATGTCTGATGAAACAACTGATATTGGTGCGGAAAACATAGAATATGGTGTTCATAACGCAGCAAATTCCGTTGTTGTAGGTTCTGCAGGCATGGCACTTTTATCAAATCCGTTTACAGCAGCCTTCGGTTTATTTTTGGTTTCTACGGCAGCAGCTTGGGCAGGAGTCAGTGCGGCTGAAATTGCAGCAGGTACGGGAGCAATCGCAACAGGTATTGCAGGCGAAGCAGGAGAAGAAATCTCTCATACAGAAACAAATATTACATCATCTATTATAAAAGAAACGACATCAGATAATAAAGATTCTGAACAACTTATAACAGACACCGCAAAAGAAATGGGCGGTATGGATGTTGATGCGGGCATTGGTACAGAAGAAACAACTGATGAAAATGAAACAGCCTCAACAGATGAAACAAGTGCCACTGAAACTACCGATACAACTGAACCTGAAACTTCACAACCTGTCGTTGAAAATTCACTAAGTCAGGAAGAAGTTGTTGTTCTGGAACAACCGCAACAAGCAGCTGAAGCTCCTAAACCTGTCGTTGAAGATTCACTAAGTCAGGAAGAAGTTGTTGTTCAGGAACCGTTACAGGAAGATAATTTTGCAAATGAAGTACCTAAACCGCAACCAAAGAAAGCTCCTGCAAAACAGGAAGTAACGTCATCCGAAGTAAAAGCCCCAATAAAAGTTACCGAACAGTCAAATTCTGATGAAGTTATTGATGTTGTTCAGGCAACAGAAGAAATTGCACCTCAGCCTGAAAACAATGAACAACCGACACCTGCACCTGCACCAACTCAAAATACTCCGGCGCAGCCTGCATTGGCAGCAAATCAACCTGCATTTGCTGTTGATTCTGATAACAATACATCAACTGTTGCAGAAGTAAATTCTGTAACCCCTGAGAATAACAATTCCGTAAAAGAAGTTCAAACAGCACAAGCAGCACAAAGTATTCAAACAAGCAATGCAAAAACTTCTAGCCCCGTAATTTCATCAGACAATGAAGAAACTGTTGTTTCAGGTTCATCTCAAACTGATAATGCAGGAGCTGTTACCCCGACGGATGCCGGTGACAACAACGGGAACTCTCAAGGCGGAGATGAAGAACCGTCAGGTAATGAAACTCCGACAACCGAAGGCTCTGAAGGCACAGAAAGTACCGAACAAGGGGCTGAACAGGCAGAAAATAAAGGAAGTTCCGATCCGACTGCGGATATGTTTGGATTCTTACTCCCTGAAATAGCACAACCGCAAAATGCACTTAAAGATTCTGCTGAAACGTTAGCATTCCTCCCTATTGTTTTGGCAATGACGACCGCTCTTAATACTGAATCATTAGTTCTGAATAAAAAAGTTCAGAAATCAGAAGAAAAGAATGCGCTTCTTCAGGAATCAGCAAACAAAAATATCGGTGTATTTACTGCTAATAACGGAATTGTTCAGCAAAATAACGAAAAACTTGCCGAAATCTACTCAAAAGATTTGATAACTGAAGATGACCTTACAGCTGCGGATGATATTCAGGCTGAAAATGAACAGTTAGAAGTTGAAAATACAGCACTTCAGCAGGAAGTGGCAAAACCTTTGGCTGAAAGTTCAAAAGCATTGATTGACAGTAAACAATCCGTATCAAAAGTTGATGGAAATAAAAAAGAATCAATTTCATATACAGATAAACTTGAACAAATGTCATTTGATACAATGGAAACAGGAATAGCTAATTTAGCATTCGGTGCTCAAAATATGGCAATTGCAATAGGTTTAAATGCTGCCGGAGTTGCAATGTTGTCAAATATATTTACAATACCTATGGGCTTGTTCCTGATTGATGTTTCAATGTTATGGCTCGGAATTTCAGCTTCAGAATTAGTTGCAGGTGGAATTGCAACAGGCAGTGCTACGGCAGGTATTGCAGGCGCAGAAACCTCAAAAGTTACAACCGGTATAGTAAATGCTTTAACAAAGAGTACAACTTCAACAAACAAAGGTTCTCAGCAGCTTATCACACAAACAGCACAGGATATGGGCGGAATGCAGGTTGAAGACGGCGTAACAGAAGAAGCAACATCTGATGAAGAAAATACAACACCTGAAGCTGAAAATGATGAACAGAATGATAAACCTGAGCCACCGACAGACAATAACGGCAATCCTTCACCTGTAATTGAAGATAATAACAGTATTGCAGTTGCAGGAGCACCTGTGGCAGCAACAAATGTGGGAACAGAAGTTCACAACAACGAACAAAACCGTTCTGTTGCAGCATCTGCAAGTGTTAATGCGGCATCTTTTGTTGATAGTGACGACAAATCGGAAAAAAGACTTTCAAGATTTAATTCAAACAGTATAATTGAATCCAAGAAAAAAGCTCAAAAAGTTAATGCATCATCTAAATCGTCAAAAGAAAGAAAAGAAAAGAGATAATTTTTAAGATATTGCAACTTTGCCATTAGACAACAATTTTATTCCTGCAATTATTTCTTAACCTATTGAAAAAAATAATTTTGTTATGTAAAATTTGAGGGAAAAGGAGTAGTTTATGGCAGAGGGACAGAAAAGAATTTTAATAGTTGATGATGACGATGAAATAAGAGAGCTTCTTGAGTTTGATATCCGTTCGAGCGGATATTTTGTAGATACTGCTCAAGACGGGCTTGAAGGCTTGAATAAAGCTTTAAATAATTCTTATGATTTAATTTTGCTTGACGTAATGATGCCAAAAATGAACGGTTTTGATGTATGCAAAAATATTCGTGCGGCAAAACTTGCCATACCGATACTTATGCTTACGGCAAAGGGAACCATAGAAGATAAAACAAACGGTTTTGACGGCGGGGCTGATGATTATCTTGTTAAACCGTTTGATGTTCAGGAGGTTTTGCTCAGAATTAAAGTATTATTACGCAGAAATCAGGTTGTGGAACAGGATACATCCCTTTCAAACGAGATACTCAGAAGCGGGGATATTGAAATATTTCCTGAATCTTTAGAAGCGGTAATCGTTAATAAAAAAGTAAAACTTACACCAACCGAGTTTGAAATATTATATTGTCTTATGCAGCATTTTAATAACCCTGTTACACTTGCAACTTTGCTTGACGAAGTTTGGGGATATGACAGTAATGAGGATGTGAGGATGCTCAGGGTTCATGTCGGAGGCTTGCGCAATAAAATAGAACCTGATGCAAAAAGTCCGAAATATCTTCATACTGTAACCAATGTAGGATATAAATTAACACCGTTTGCACAATAAATTTTAAACAGAATTATGAAAAAGATTAAAATACAAAGACTAAAAATTATCGAACAAATCGCAATAGTATTTTTCTTTGCGGTTGTAATCCCGATGTCTATAAGTGGTTTTGTTATAAATAATATCAACCAACAATCTCTGAGGCATCAGCTCAGACAAAACGCTATGATTGTTGCGGGGATGCTTTCTGATGAACTCGATTTTTTACTAAAAACAAATCAAGCAACCCTTGGACAGATTGCATACACTCTTGATTACATTCCGTCAGCTGCCCAAAAACAAAAATTTATAAGTAATATAGAAAAAAAATATCCTCACTGCAAAAAAATAATCATAACAAAAAATTTATCGGAGCTTGAAAATATAGAGCATGATGCTCATAAAAGCGGGGATGCTTTAATATCAACTCAAATGAAAGATAAATCATATATTGCAGCTGTCATTGATACCGAAAATCTTGATATGCACCTTTTTAAACCGCTTGAGGATGATAACAGGCAAATCTATATTCTTGACAGGAATAAACATCTTATAGCATCACATAATTTTACCCAATCGGTTTTTAATGAAACTATGGAGCTTTTACCCCCTGCGCAAGATATGGAAGAAAATACACCCGTACTTTTCGGAGAAGAAAAAAATCAGCCGATAGCCTATTTTAAAGGTACAAATCCTCCGTATACAGTTATTGTAAGAACAACAGAAAGTATTGCAAAAAAAGCAATTATAGATAACAGAGTTAAAATTATACTTGCGGTTTTGGTAACTATTCTTTCAACAATTGTTGTTATCGGATTTTATATATTCTATCTGTATATAAATATCAGACAGTTATTCAAGGCGATAATGGCACTTTCTAAAGGAAATTACGAACACCAGATAAGGCTGTTAAAAACATATTTTACCCCTTATGAAATTGTATTTCTTGCCCACGAATTTAATACAATGGCTTCTGAAATTCACAAGTCATATAACGAACTTTCAAAGAAAAATATAGAACTGAAAGAGCTTAATGAATTTCGCTCAAATTTACTTGATACAGTTTCACATGAATTGAGAACACCCTTGACAAGCATACAGGGTTACACATCACGCCTGATGCGTCAGGATATTGTAATTGACGAAGAAACAAAACAAAAATCTTTGCGCATAATCAAAGAACAATCCGAAAGGCTGAAACGTCTTATTGATGATTTATTAACGATACCGGATATAGAGGGAATGCGTTTAAGAACGGTCAATACGGAAGTATGGCTTCAGGAAGTTTTTGAACAGGCAGAATTATTACTGAGAAAACATAACGGACACGAAATTGTTGTTCATTTGGACAAAGATTTTCCGCAGATTATTGCCGATAAAGGCAGATTAGAACAGGTTATAGTTAATCTTTATGAAAATGCCGTAAAATACGCATATCCTGATACGGAAATAATTGCAGAAACTCAGATTGAAAATAATAAGGCTATCATTACTATTAAAAATAAATGCGATAAAATTCCGCAGGATAAATTATCAACATTATTTGAGAAATTTATCAGACTTGATGATGAAATGACAAGAACAACAAGAGGTACGGGACTGGGGTTATTCATTGTTAAAGGTCTTGTCGAAGCAATGGACGGAGCAATAGAACTTGATTCAACCGACGAATACGGTTTTATAGCTAAAATAACTCTTAATATCGCATAATTCGGGAATATTTTTTATGAAAAATATCTATATGCAAATAGCAGCTCAAGAAGCACAAAAAACGGGTAAAGAGATTCCGGTGGGAGCTGTTATTGTCAAAAACGGAGAAATTATAGCAAAAGCCCACAATACAAAAGAAGATAATAATGATATTACGGCACATGCAGAAATCATTGCCCTGCGTGAAGCGGCACAAAATACACAAAATTGGCGTTTAGACGAATGCGATATGTATGTAACACTTGAGCCCTGTCCTATGTGCGGATGGGCTATTTTGCAATCAAGAATAAAAAATTTGTACTTTGGAAGCTATGACAGTCAATACGGTGCTTTTTCAAAATGTAATCTTGACAAAATTTCCGAATCAAAAACAAAAATTTACGGCGGAATTGAAGAAGAAAAATGCAACGAAATTCTTAAAGTTTTTTTTCAAAAAATAAGATAAAATTTAATATTTAACGATTTATGCTAATATTATAATTATGATAGACAATCTGGATAAAATAAAACAGGCAATAGAATACGAAACAAAATACCGTTACATTGATATTCGGGGCAGAGAAAAAACATTCTCTCAATTTATAAAATCAGAAATCAAAAAAGAACTAAAAAAAAGCAAAAAAAATCCCCGCTGGGAAGTTTTGTACGAAGCTTTTGATGTTTATCCATACAGCGGTGTTGCCCAAAGACGCCGTTCAATAGAACATCTTGTCAAAGTTATAAAGCTTGAACTAAAGAACCAAAAACAAGAACAGGCAGAAGAAAAAGAACGTGAAACTCAGCGGCAAAAGCACCCGTCAGAAGTTGATGTTATGTATATCAAGGGTGTAGGACCCAAAGTTGCATACAAATTTAATAAACTCGGAATTTACACCGCTCAGGATTTGATGATGTATTTCCCTAAAAAGCATATTGATTATTCTTCAAGAACTCTTATTAAAAACTTGAAGGAAGGTCAGACAACAACGGTTTTCGGGTATATAAAATCTATATCGTCCTTTAATACAAGAAATAATCTTTCAGTAACTAGAGTGATTATTGCGGATGAAAGCGGCAAATTTGAACTTACATTTTTTAATGCAAAAGGCAATCGTTATGTGTTGGAACGTATGAAAGCACAATTTCCGCTCAATGCGGGAATTATGGTTTCAGGTGTTGTGAAATGCGACAATTATACTAATGCCCTGACACTTGATAAACCGACTTATTCCATAATGCAGGGAGAATTTCTTGATGACCAAAATACAAATCTGAATATGGCACGAATTGTACCTGTTTATACGGTTTGTGAGGGTTTGAGCATAAAAACTCTGCGCAAAGCAATTTTTAACGCAATTGAGATGTATAAAAACGATATTTTAAACATTTTGCCCGATTTTTTGCGCAATAAATACGGACTGCTTGATAAAAAAGAAGCCGTAAGTCAGATACATTTTCCTGATTCTATGGAAACATTACAACAGGCAAGGTTTTCACTTATTTTTGAGGAATTATTCTTAATACAGCTTAAATTGATAAGACTGCGGGAAACAACTTCAAAAACAATGCCGTCTTATGCTCTTGAAGTTCATAAAGACGGACTTGTGCAAAAATTTATAAAGAGTTTGCCTTTTGAACTTACATCAGGGCAAAAACAGGCAGTAAATGAAATTTTGAATGATATGAATTCTCAAACTCCAATGCAAAGACTTCTTCAGGGAGATGTCGGCAGCGGGAAAACGGTTGTGGCGACGATAATGCTGCTTGCCGCAATAGAAAACGGCTTTCAGGGTGCTTTTATGGCTCCGACGGAAATTCTTGCCCAGCAGCATTACAACAATCTTATACAATGGCTTACTCCGCTGGGCTTGAGTGTAGGTTTGTTTATAGGTAGTCAGGGCAAAAAAGTCCGCAACCAATTTGAAACATCATTAAGAAACGGGCAGATAAATGTTGCTGTCGGAACTCACGCACTGATACAGGAAAACATTGAATTTAATAATCTCGGAGCTATCGTTGTGGATGAGCAGCACAGATTTGGAGTAAAACAAAGAAATATTTTAAAGAAAAAATCTCAAAACCCGCAGATGCTTACAATGACAGCAACTCCTATACCGAGGACACTTGCACTTACCGTTCACGGTGACCTTGATTTAACTGTTATAAACGAGCTTCCGAAAGGGAGAAAACCGATAAAAACTTACCTTACAAGCTCACACAAAAAAGTATGGGAACTTATAAAATCTCAAATAAACGAAGGCAGACAAGCATATATCGTTTATCCGCTGATAGAAGAAAGCGAAACTCTTTCAGCCAAGGCCGCAACGGCAGAAAAAGAAAAGCTTGAACAGAGCGTATTCAAAGATTACAAAGTCGGATTATTACACGGCAAATTAAAACCTGATGAAAAAGATGCGGTTATGAAAGACTTTAAAGACGGGAAATACGATATTCTTGTTTCCACAACAGTTGTAGAAGTTGGTGTAGATGTTCCGAATGCGACAGTAATAGTTATTGAAAATGCTGAAAGATTCGGACTTTCACAACTGCATCAATTAAGAGGACGTGTAGGCAGAAACGAATTGCAATCATACTGCATTTTGATTTCATCTGCAAGAAACCCTGAAACGGCCGAAAGACTGGGAATAATGACTCAGACAAATGATGGTTTTATTATAGCGGAAAAAGACCTGCAGCTAAGAGGCCCGGGAGAATTTTTGGGAACAAAGCAAAGTGGGTTGCCTGATTTGATAATATCAGACATTGTAAGAGATGCAAAAATTCTTGAACTTGCGAGAAACGAAGCCATTGACTTTGTGAAAAGCCGTAACATAGAAGATTATCCGCTGCTGCAAACGGTAACGTCGTTAGAAATGTTTACAGGGCTGGATATTTAAACGCTTCTTTTGACAAATTCCATATCATAACCGAGCAAATCACATATCATTATCAATTCGTTTGCCTTTAAAGTTCCCTTCAAAATCTTTGCCGACAATGTTTGTTGATAATACTTTTTACCTTTTTGTGAAAGCATGGCTGCCAATTTAGTAACGGTCAGATTTTCTTTCATTAACAGCATTTTCACTATTTCTTTAGAATTTGATAGATTCATAACCTAATTATATCTATTTTTTTTTATGAATTGACATTATAAAAACTTTACAATATAATAAATGTAATTAAAATTCTTACGCTGCACTATTATTAAGTTTTGTTAAGAAAAGCTTTTGAATAATTAGCAACACTTTTGAATGATTATATAAACCACACTATAACGTTTGTAATTGACGCTAATACTTAAAAAATTACAATACAGAATATATATTTACCCTATTTACCCCTCTTAACAAAAATAAAAAAACTATCGACAAACTGATATGTTTGTTGTAGAGTGGTTCTACACGCAGAAATATAAGTACAAAGGAGATATTATTATGCAAATTATATTAAAAAAAGATGTTCAAAATCTTGGCGAAGCCGGTGATATCGTAAACGTAAAAGACGGCTATGCAAGAAATTTCTTGTTACCTCAGAATGTTGCAGAAGCAGCAACAAAAGGTGCTTTGGAAAACAGAGAAAAGAATATTGCAAGAATTAAAGCTAAGCAGGAAAAATTAAATGCTGAGGCTATGGAAAAAGCTCAGAAAATAGAAGCTTTCGGTAAGTTGGAATTGTCTGCAAAAGCAGGTGAATCAGGAAAATTGTTCGGTACAATTACAACCAAAAAACTTTCTGAAGAGTTGGCTGCAAAAGCAGGTATCGAAGTTGATAGAAAATCAATTTCTCTCAATGCACCTATCAACAAAATCGGTGATTACAAAATGCTTATCAAATTAACTTCAAAAGTTAAATGCGAATTAGCAGTAACAGTAACAGCATCTGAAGTTGTTAAAGAAGCATTGGAAGAAGAAACCGAAGAAACAGCAGAAGCATAAGTATTCTTATCTTGAGAGGAATGAATGAAGCATAATCTTAAATTAAAGCCTGTTGCAATCGGTTCGCTTCCGCATAACAAGTTGTCAGAAGCAATTGATTTGGTAGAAAATGATTTTGCCCAAATACCTTTCTTCCCTCAGTTAAAAAATATCAATGCAAAAGAGGACATGATTATCCAATTTTTGGAAGGCATGCCCTCTTTTTTGCCGCAAAATCCGGAACTATTCTGTTTTAATACCGAAAGCGAAAACTTTTACATAGAGCTTGAAAAGTTTTTTATGGAATATGAAGAAATTATTGAAGATTTTAATTCCCAGCTGCTTGAAAATTATGCAATCAGTAATGATTTTTCCGTATCATTTTCTCATTTTGAAAATTTTATAAAAAATACCGCACCAGAGTATGCAAAAGGGCAGATTATAGGACCATTTACTCTCGGAACCACCCTGAAAGATCAAAACGGACGATATGCAATATTTGATGAAACACTTCGTGAAATTATAGTAAAACATCTGACTTTAAAGGCTTTATGGCAAATAAAGAGAATAAAGCAGGCAAGTAATAATACAACTCCGATAATATTTATGGATGAACCGTCAGTATCCCAAATCGGAACATCAGCTTATCTGACAGTCAGCGAAAATGAAGTTATCTCAATGATTAAAGAAATATCTGATGCCATCCGCAATAACGGAGGAATAAGTGCTGTTCACTGTTGCGGGAAGTGCGATTGGAGAATCCCTGTTAAAACAGGAGTCAATATAATAAATTTTGATGCTTATACATTTTCTCGCAATTTTAATATTTACCATTCTGAAATAAAAAAATTCCTTCAAAACGGCGGGCTTATTGCCTGGGGGCTTGTTCCGACTTTATCGGATGATATTTTAAAAGATTTAAAAATTGATGATTTAAGAAAAATTTTTCATGAATCTGTAAATTATTTGACTAAACACGGAATTGATGAGAAACTTATTTTAGACAATTCATTGATAACATCCTCCTGCGGAGCAGGCGCATTATTGGTTGAATATGCAAAAAAAGCAATGGATATGGTAAAAGAATTGGCTGATATACTAAAAAACGAGGTTTAAGATTTGACTGTAAAACTGGCTGTAACGGGAAAAGGCGGAAGCGGAAAGACAACAATAGTAAAAGCTTTTATGCATATTTTTGAAGAAATGTACCCCGAAAAAAGCATTTTATTATTTGATAATGATTTAACAAGTGAACTTGCACACAGTTTCGGACTTGATATAAGAAATACAATTTACGGTATCCGAAGCGGTAAGCACGAATACAAAACAGGCATCCCCGAAGATATGACAAAATCGGAGTTTATAGAGTGGGCTCTTGAAGATATTATAGTTTCCGTGAGTGAAAATGTCGATATTATAGAGTCTTGGTTTGTAGGTTCAAAGGATTGCAGATGTCCTATAACAAAGCAGATTAATGATGCCGTTTATAAACTGATTAATAGGTATGATTTTGTTATTTTTGACTGTGAATTTGATTTAAAATACCTAAATCAGCTTGTAGATACGGAAATTGATACGACAATAATTGTGGCAAATCCGACAGAAGAATCAGCACACCTTGCCCAAAGAATAAAAGAATTCAGTGCAAAACATTGTGCGGGTAATCAGCTTGGTGTTGTGATAAATAAAGTTGATAATTCTAAATTATCAATGCTTTCAGAACTTTTAAGAAAATATGAACTTGATATTTTGGGGACAATTCCTTATGATTCGGATTTGGAAAACCACTGCGCCGACAGAGAATCGGAAGTTGTAAAAAATGCGGTTAAATCATTTTATTCAAGACTGAATTTGCCGCAATAAGTTTTGATAATGATATGGTATTTTACAGTAAATGATACTATAATCTCATCATTCTGAGGTAACAGCCATTTAATACCGAAGAATCTCAAAAACTTAATAGTAGATTCTTCACCTCTAAAATGCTATCGGTTCAGAATGGCGATAATTTACTGTAACATTGTATATAGTTTCCTTGGTTTTACTCAATCAGCATACAATCCCCATAGCTGAAAAATCTGTATCTGTTTTCGACTGCCTGTTTATATGCTTCAAAAATAAAATCTTTTCCCGCTAATGCGCTAACAAGCATCAATAATGTCGATTTTGGCAAATGAAAATTTGTAATAAGCTTATCAATGACTTTAAAATCATAAGGCGGGTAAATAAACAATTCGGAATAATCGTGGCAAGCTTTTATTTGTCCGAATTTTTTGTATGCCGTTTCAAGGGTGCGAACGGTAGTAGTACCGACAGCAACAATATTTTTTCCTTTGTTTTTCGCATTATTTATTCTTTCTGCCGCTTCCTGTGTTATTTCAAAAGTTTCCGAGTGCATCTTGTGTTCCAAAATATTTTCACATTTTACGGGTCTGAAAGTCCCTAATCCGACATTTAATGTTATATAAATTATTTCAACACCCTTAGCTTTTAATTTATTCAAAATATCCTGAGTGAAATGCAATCCGGCAGTCGGAGCAGCAACAGAACCTTCATCTTTTGCATATACAGTCTGATATCTTTCGCAGTCAAATTGCCTGATTTCTTCTGTTTGATTTTTTCTTTCAATATAAGGCGGAAGCGGTATATTCCCGACTTTGTGCAGAATATCAGACAAATTGCCGTCATATTTTAATTCAACAAGCCATTCCCCTGCATCTTCAAGCTTTTTTAATGGTAAAATTTTCAAATTTTTTGATACAGTAATAGAAGCACCTTCTTTTATACGTTTAGACGGCTTTATAAGTGCTTCCCAATGACAAGAATTGCCAACCGTATCATTTTTATTTTCAGGATTTAGCAAAAGTACTTCAACTTTAGCCCCTGTTTCTTCTTTTATACCGAACAGTCTTGCAGGTATAACTTTTGTATTATTCAATACAAGAACATCATCTTCATCAAAGTAATCAATAATATCAAAAAAATGCTTATGCTCAATTGAATGCTTTTTTCTGTTCAATACCAGCATTCTTGAATTTTCTCTTTTATCGGCAGGCATTTGCGCAATTAATTCCTGCGGTAATTCATAATCAAATTCTGAAATATTCATAATCTTTTAATTTACTTTTTTTGCATTCTTTAATTCGGCATCTTCAACGGCTTCTTTTTTCTTAGCCATTTCATCATCAATTTGTTTATTTATCATAACAGTCTGAACAATTTGGACTATATTACTTGTAATAAGGTACAAAAGAACCCCCGCAGGAATCGGAATAATAATAAATGTTGCAAAAATCATCAGCGGCATAAAAGTTCCCATAGATTTTTGTAATGCGGCCTGAGTAGGGTCTTGAGAATCAGATTTTGTCATAGCCATCATAACTTTTTGTGAAATATACATTGTTATACCGAAAATAGCAATCAGCAGTACAACATCCCAATGTAAAGTACGTTTAATCGGAACCGTCGGAACTGATGCCGTCATAGTATCTTCATCTTTTCTTTCAAAAGTTATATTTTCATTTTCTCTGATATTAGAATTTGTAACAACAACATCTGCTTTTTCAACTTTTGCCAGTTCACTGAATTTTAAATTGATATTATCAAGACTGAATGACAAATCAACATCCTGTCCGGGGATTAATTCGCCTTGAACTTTTAGTGCCTGACTTACGTCTTTGATTTTTACGTTTTTAACGACTCTGTCACCGATATAAACGGTTGCGCTGTTGCCGAGGATAAATTTATCACCGACGGCAGCACCGAGTTTTCCGTCATTTGAAACACCCGCAGTGGCTCTTAATGTAGTCGCTAAGCTGTCTACAAAAAGGAAATGCTGGTCGCCTGCAATATTTATAAACTGAGGACTTATCAATGCAGAATACAATAAAATGAATATCGGCATCTGAATAAGAAGTGGTAAACATCCGCCCATAGGATTGAACTGATGTTCTTTATAAAACTCCATCAATTTTTGCTGCATAAGCTGAGGATTAGATTTGTATCTGTCCTGAATAGCTTTGAGCTTTGGCTGAAGCGTCTGCATCATTTTCATTGAACGCTGCTGTTTAACGTTCAGATTCCACATTGCAAACCTTACAATCAATGTCAAAACGATTATGGCTAAACCGTAATTACCTACGAATTTAGCAAGTAAACTTAAAAATGATATTGTTAAACTGATAAAATCCAATTCCCTAATCCTCTCTGTCTTAAAACTTTAATAATAGTATTATAAACAAAACCCTAAGTCAATTATAACAAGCATTATTTGTATAAATTCACTAAAAAAATACGGAGCCCGTAAAGCTCCGTATTTTTAATTAAATTTAACTTATACTTCATCCAAAGCAGCAACACCCGGAAGAACTTTTCCTTCGATAAATTCCAAAGAAGCTCCGCCGCCTGTTGAAACGTGAGTGAAATCTTCCGCTTTAAAGAATTTCTTAGCGGCAGAAACAGAATCCCCGCCACCGATAACGGAAGTTGCACCATTTTTGGTTGCTTCAACAACTGCAGCCAAAACAGCTTTTGTACCTTCTGAGAATTTAGGATTTTCAAACGCTCCGACAGGTCCGTTCATAAGGATTGTTTTTGATGATTTGATAACATCTGCAAAAGCTTTTCTTGATTCTTCACCGGCATCAACCCCTTCAAATCCGTCAGGAATTTCGTTGATTTTAACAAATTTATTTGTACCGTTGCCTGAAAAATCATCAGTAACCAAAACATCTGTTGCCATAACAAGTTTTACACCTTTAGCAGCTGCTTTAGCTTCAATAGCTTTTGCAACATCAAGCTGATCATCTTCGCAAATTGATGTTCCGATTTTGCCGCCGTTAGCTTTAACAAATGTATATGCCATACCGCCGCCTATTATCATATTATCAACTTTGTCTAACAAGTTTTCTAATACCCCGATTTTAGATGAAACTTTAGCACCGCCTACGATTGCCGTAAATGGTCTTGTCGGATTATCCAATGCTTGAGATAAGCATCTGATTTCTTTTTCCATCAACAATCCTGAAACTGCAGGTTTTACAACCTTAGCCAATTTAGCGGTTGAAGTGTGATTTCTGTGAGCTGCACCAAAAGCATCATTTACATAAAAATCCCCAAGTTTTGCAATTTCATTAGCAAAGGTCATATCATCATCTTTTGCTTCTTCAGCCTTGTAGAAACGAATATTTTCCAATAATGCGATTTGACCGTCTTCTAATTTTTCAACATAAGGTGCTGCTTCTTCAACAGACGGAATAAATACTATTTCCTGCCCAAAAACTTTTGACATATATTTTGCAACAGGAGCAAGTGAAAATTCCATGTTTCTTTCACCCTTCGGTCTGCCAAGATGAGCCATAAGAATAACTCTTGCGCCTTTTTCCGTTAAGGAATTAACGGTAGGAACAATAGCCTGTATTCTTGTATCGTCTGTTACGTTTTTGTTTTCATCAAGAGGTACATTAACATCAACACGCACTAAAGCACGTTTACCCTTGATATCACCTAAATCTTTAACTGATTTTTTCATATATTTTCTCCTTCTTAAAAATCACGCATGATAATAGTACAAAAAACATGACTCTAAAACAACAAAAATATATTAAAAATATTAAGTAATAAGATAATTAAAAAGGCAATTTTTACTCCGAAAAATTCTTTATATATATACGGGGAATAATTACGGGGAAAATTATGTCATTAGCAACAAAAGCTATTCAATTTGCTACAAAAGCAGTTCAGTCACAAGGAACAAAAAAAGCGGCTCTGACCATTCTTGACAACAAACCGTTGTTAAAAATAGCCAAAAAGACCGCTCAGGAAACATCCGAAGTTGTAAAATTAAAAGTAAAGCCTGATATTTCCATTCCGATAAGACCTGCAACCATTGAAGATACAAAACCTGCTATACCTTTGAGTTATACAAATCTTGACAGTGATATAGTTAAAGGCGAAATCGGCAATATGGCAATCAGACTTGAAAAAAGATTTGCTCAAAATCTCAAAGAAGCACAAGACCAATTGCAAGCAATGTTTCCGGGGTTTGAAATGCAGACACGTTCAAAAAGTGCAGCATCTATTTATTCTAAAATTCTTAAAAATATTGAAGAAAAACAACTCACACTCAGAACGGATGAAGATGCTCTGGCATTTGTAACTGACGGTATTGCAGGGCGTTTAAGACTTCCCGATTTAACAAGAAAAGATGTAGTAAAAGCTTTGCAGGAAGTAAGGGTTAATGACAAACCGCTTACAAGACGTGAAAAAAGATTTGTGGCAAGATTACTAAATGATGATGCAAGCTTATCGAAAACTCAGACAAAAGCTGCAAATAAATATGTTCGTGCAGTAAAGGCTTATTTGGCAGAAAAACAATCCGAACCTGCATATAACAGACTCATGCTGAGCATGATGAAAGATGCACTCGAAAGAAAAGTTACAACAATTGAACAACTCAGTGCAAGTAAAATTGACCCTAAGCTGATTGAAATGTTAAAAAATAATCCAAAAGATATTCCAACTTTCAGAGTTCCAAGATTCTGCAATTACAGAGGACCTGACGGTATTGCATATTTTTCTGACAGACAAATAAGAGAAATGGAAAAATTACAACTCGCAACAGGAGAAAAATTCAGTATCGCCCACTGTTCCGAAAAGAAAGATTTGGTGAAATCGGGCTTTGATGGTCTTGATGAAATGGAAGAAGCAGGAATTAAAAAAGGCGGATATACAACCACTCAGATGAATTTCTATCTAAAAGACGGTTCAAAAGCAGAACTTCAAATAAGGGGTCAGGGTGAATTTGGCGAAATTGAACATGTGGACTATGACGGGAATCAGGGCAAAAATACGATAAATCCTGTGTTTGACATGTTCCAAAGTGAAAAAGATAAATTGGCAAAAAATAAACCTTTGAATAATAACAGAAACCGCTATAAACAAAAATGTTATAATCATGACAGAACTCTTGAACTTGGCGGGCGTGAAAAATCTCCGTCACTTTCCAAAAAGATAAATCGTGTTCTTTCAAGAGAATCAATGGAAAAATTACACGAACTTGATGTTAAAGATCAAAAGGCAAAAATGGAGACTTTTGAACCTTATATAGAAGAACACATAAACATGGTTGCTTAATAATGAGGTTAATAATATATGATAAAATTTCTGAATACAAATGCAAAAATTATAAATATGAATAATCTTAACAACCCGAAAGATTTTATTGATATGGAAAAGGTTAAAAAACTTCTTTCTGACGTAACAAGACGTGCAAATTACGAAGTTTGCGATGACAGATATTACGCACCAATAAATGAAGGGCTTATAAATAATGCTTATAATAAAAGTTATAAAAGCATTAATTTTATGATTTCTCAGGACAGTGACAAATTTTCGGGGCACATGCTTGAAGTTGCAATGGTTCACCCGAAAAACGGAATGCCGTTCAGACGCCCGTTGGCTTATGGAGATAAAAAACAGATTTTGGATTTTCTTGAAAATAAAGACTCTCTGAAAATTATTAAAAATGATTTAACCGCTATTCAGGAAGATATCAAAAACAGTTAAAATTTTCAGGCAAAAATAAATTTTCTTATGTTTTAAATTGATTGCAGGAGATTTTATGATAAACAATAATTTTTCTTACAATCAATTTTCATTTTGCGGGAAAGTAGATAAATCCGTATCTAAAAGACTGGATAATATTTTAAATAGAGATATCGAAAACATTGTTTCAGGGGCCAGAGAAAATAAAACAAAAGTAAATACCGTATATCTTCAATCACTGCGGATTCGCAAATGTGCAATTTTGAAAGTGCTTGAACAGAAAATGAAAACTGCGCATCCGCAAACGATTATTTCCATCCCAACCCCTGAATTAACACATGACAAAGAAACCATAATAAGATTATCAAATGCACTCCTGCCAACGAAAGTGGATGTCAGTTACAAACTGAATAATTTAAGCGATTTTGAACGCATGACAAAAGACATAAATTCAACAACTCTTGGCATGTTTGAAAAAGAAATTTAAGCGATTGCAGCTGAGAATATTTTATAATAAATAAACAAAGCAACGATTATCAATAAAATCCCGCTTAATTTCATTATTTTTTCTGAAATCTGGTAGAATTTTTCCCCTGATGTTTTGAGTTTGGAAGTTATTACACCTGCCAAAATCATTATTACCCCCTGTCCTAAAGAAAACAGGAATAACATAATAACAGCATGACTTATTTTAGCTGAAATTGAAGCAAATGCCATAATACTTGCAAGAATTGGTGTTGAACAAGGGGTACCGATAAGCGCAAAAACCGCACCGAGTAATGCAGGATATAAAAAATCATTATTAAAATTATTCTGTGGAATTTCTTTTATTAATACGGGCATCTGAATATCAAGCAAACCGACAATATTCAGCCCCATAATTAAAATAATTGATGCTGCAATCAATGCAAAATAGGGATTTCCTATAAATGCCTTTCCCGTTAATGCACAAATTATTCCAATAACGGTAAAAACAATGCTAGCTCCGAGAACAAAAAATATCATCTGAACAAAAGTTTTTGCAGGTTTTCCTTCGGAATATCCTCCGACATATCCGATTATCAACGGCAGCATTGACAATGAACATGGGGACACTGATGCAATAAGCCCTCCTAAAAATGCAACCAAAAACATTACATACACACTTGACGGATTAGCAAATAACTGCATCAATTCTTCCATTATTTAAGTCCTTTTATTTCGTTTTCGTATTCTTCTTTAGAAACAGCACCTTCAAATCTTTTGCATTCCTTGCCGCTTGAATCAAGCATTACAACGGTAGGAACAAGTTGAATATTATATTTTTTTATAAGCTTGTTATTCATATCCTTGCGGCTGTCAATTATAATTGCAGTGTAAGCAACTCTGTCCTGGTATTTTGGCATAATTTCGTTAAATATTTTTTCCACTTCTTTGCATTCAAGACACATCGAAGACGAAAATTTTAAAATTTGAGGCATTCCGCTGTTTGCAACCGCTGTTGCTTTCTGATTAAAAGTTAATGCAAAAAATGCAAGTAGAGGCAAAATTATAATAGCCAAAATAATTAAAACAGTTTTTTTATTCATATAAAAATCTCCCCTGTGTAGTTTTTCAATAATTATTATCACACCTGATAAATATTTTTCAATAAGTAAAGTGTCTTATAAAAAATAATGAAATAATATACTATTTTACAGTGATATAATAATTATTTATCTGCATAAACAATATTATATCCATTCGTGAATATCTTTTTTGGTCGGTTCCCATACGCAAGACTGATATTCTCTTGTTTTGCAATATCTGCAAAACGGTACAGGCTTAACCATAGATTTTAAAATTGATTCGTGATTTCTTATTTTATATATATCTACACAGTCATAAGGACCGACTTCAAGATTCATCCCGAAATATTTATTAAAATGCTCAATATGCGCAATTGTCGGGCAAGTGTATAATTTCCCTTTTTTCAAAGTTACACAGTTTTTTATAAAACAATGCGAAAAAGAATCCACCCAATACTGTTTACCTTCAGGGTCAAGTTTCCAATTTCCCCAGTCTTTTTTGTTTTCGTCGTTTGTTTTGGTTCCGGTATAACCTAAAAATACCCCAAACTCTTTTGCTTTTGCATCTATGTATTCATAATCAATTTTTAGCCTGTATAAAGAAACCCAAATACGGATATCATTTTTCTTGCAAGCTTCCCAAAAGCTGTCAGGCTGCTGCGGCAAAAGTATTCCATTAGTTATAATTATAATCTGTGTATCAGGGAAAAATTCTCTTGCTATCGGGAAAAATTCCGTCAGATTCGGATGTAATAAAGGTTCTCCGCCAAGTAAAAACATTTGACCTAACTGAGCACCGGTTAATGCCGCAAGACGCCCTATATCTGATTTAAAATTCTCTTTATTAAGGTAAAATTCTTCTGATATAGGTGAAAAATGAGTACAACCCTTGCAATTCAGGTTACAATGGTCTGTAATATGTATATCAATTTTTTCAAGCATTGTTTTTTCGCTCATAATTTATTCCTCTGTTACTTTCAGTAATCTTTCCCATACTTCTTCAATTGTACCCTGCGCATCAATGGTTTTTAATACATTCTTATTTTTGTAATATTCAATAAGCGGAGAAGTTTCGTTAAAATAAGTTTCAAAACGTGCTATGGCTGTTTCTTCATTGTCATCTTTTCTTTGCGTAAGTTCTCCGCCACATAAATCACAAACACCGTCTTTTTTAGGCGGTTTGTATTTTAAATTGTAGATTTCACCGCATTTTTTGCAGGAACGTCTGTTTACTATTCTCGATATAAGTATATCTGTATCGGTATCAAAATATATTGCTCTAAAATCAGCATCCTGATTCCCATCAATTTCTTTATTCATTTTTGTAAGCATATCAGCCTGCTCAGAACTTCTTGGGTATCCGTCAAGGATATATCCATTAGCACAGTCACTCTGAGATAACCTGTCTTTTATTATCGAAGCTACAAGTTCGACAGGAACAAGATGTCCTTTATCGATATAAGACTTTGCGATTTTTCCGTTTTCGGTTTCTTTTGCTATTTCTGCTCTCAAAAGTGAACCCGTATCAATATGAGGGAAACCGTAATATTTTGCCAGTTTTGACGTTTGTGTTCCCTTGCCGCATGCAGGCGGTCCTAAAAAGATAAACTCTTTTTTCATTTTTTATGTCCTTTTTTAGTAATTATATCCCTATTTTATAATATTGCGAAAACTTTTAAAATCATTTATATGTATTAAAATCTTATTTAAGTTTATTTTTAGCAATAAACATCATAATAGCTTCGTCTTTATCAGAAGGTGTTCTTAATGAGTCTTTTCTCAGTTTAAAATTCTTTATTTGTTCATCCACAAAAAATTTGTTATAAAGAGAAAGCCCAATGTATAAAAGCAATGAAAAAGCCATAACTCCAATCATTGCTATCCCAAATTTTGTCATTATAAATTTCATTGACGGAACATTTTGTTCAACCGTTTTTTGCGCAAAAGACGGCAGGGCAGTATACGATACTGCCATAGCCGTCAATATAATGTTAAATAATTTATTTTTCATTTTTAGCCTTTGTCTTTGTTGTCTTTTTAGAACCTCTGTTTGGACGTTTCGTTTTCTTTTCCGGTTCAGGAGCGGCTTCAGGTTCGTCTGTGTTTACAGCAATCATATCAGCCAAAGATGTCGGAGCCTGTTTTGTTTCAGGTTCTTCTTTTTTCTTTAAAGCTGTTTTTCGAGTCTTTTTCTTTTCTTCTTTTGGTGCTTCGGTTACCTGTTCCTGAACTTCGGAAATTTGTACTTCTTCTGTTTTAGGTTTTTCATTTTTGTTGAAACGACCTTTTCTGTTTCTTTTATTGTTTTCTTTTTTTGTTGTTTCTTCAGTTGCCACAGCAGCAGGATTTGTATCAATAGAAGGTTTTTCTATTGCTTCTGTTGTTTCGGTTTCTTCGGGCTGCGGATTTTGAGCTTGTTGTTTATTATTTTTGTTAAACTTGTTGTTCTTTTTGAATGCGCCTGAAGGAAGTTTAATTTTTGCGGCTTTTGCTCTGTATTCACCTTCTGCAACAGGAGTAGCAAAGTTGAAATCAATGATTGAACATCCCGAACCCTGACAATGAGGACATTTTTTGGTGAATATTTCGGCTAAAGACTGACCTTGTCTGTGACGGGTTAATTCTACAAGTCCCAAATCAGACAATTGACCAACCTGAGGTTTTGCTTTATCTGCTTCAAGTGCGATTTCCAATTCTTCAAGCATTGCAAGTTTATCTGCACGGGTAGTCATATCAATAAAGTCAATAATTACCATACCGCCGATATTTCTTAGTCTTAATTGTCTTGCAATTTCATGTACCGCTTCAAGATTTGTTTTTAATATGGTTTCATCCTGAGTCGCAGAACTGATAAATTTACCGCTGTTTACATCAATAACGGTAAGTGCTTCGGTCTGCTGAATGAAAAGATATCCGCCCGAAGGCATATTTACTTTAACATTAAGAGCCGCTTTAATTTCTTTGTGAATATCCATTGCAATCAACAACGGTTCGTTACCTTTATAGAGAGTAACTTTAACTCCTTTGTTAATATGCCAGTTTTGCAAAATATTCTGTACTCTGTTAAGTGCAAATGGGGTATCTACAATAATTTCGGAAACATCTTCTGTGCAGGCTTCTCTTATAACCTTGTATAATAAATCCTGATCTCTGTATATTAAACTTGGAGCTTCGAGAGTTTCGGATGATGTAATGATATTGTTCCATTTTTCCAAAAGAATTTCCAAATCCTCCTGAATATCAGCTTCGGATTGTCCTTCTGCCTCGGTTCTGATAATTACACCGACTCCGACAGGTTTTATTAAATTAACAATGGCTTTAAGCCTTGCTCTTTCTTTTGAATTTTCAATTTTTTTACTTACGCTGATTCCCGGTTCATAAGGCATAAGTACCAAGAATCTTCCCGGAAGGCTGATTTCTGTCGTTACCCTCGGACCTTTATGCCCTGTCGGCTCTTTTACAACCTGTACCACAAGTTTTTGTTTAGGTGAAAGTTTGTCTTTTAAAGAACCTTTACCCATAACATCTTCTGCATGTAAAAATCCCATTTTGTCGGTTCCTACATTTACAAATGCCGCATCAATACTCGGAAGAATATTATCAACACTTGATAAATATACATCTCCCAATAATACATCTCCTCGCTGGATAAAGAAATCCGTAACTTTTTTGTTTTCCAGTAATGCTGCAATGTTATCTCTTTCAGCGATTACAATTTTTTTGTCAATAACCTGAGAATTGTTTTTGTTGTTGTTCATAAAATTTCCTCTACTTATAACTCGTGTAAATTCTCCGTTAAAAAGCGTATTCGTTTGATGTCAAACACAACACCGGGCGCTATCAAATTCATAAGCGCATCAGCCCGCAACGGAGGAACAATTGTACTTTGTCCCGTTTTCAAAACTATGAATAAACTTCCGCTCTCAAATCGGTATTCTCCGATTGAATGTTTATAGTCTATTGTTTTTTCAAAACCTTTTTTTGTTTTCTTTCCGATTAAAATTTCATCGGAATTCAAAACCGTAATTGTATTATATACAAATTTATCAAAATCGTAAATACTATTGTCAAAAATCTTTACTTCATATTCAGCCCAATATACTTCTTCTTCAATAGATGGTGCATTTTTGCCTATTTGGGTAATACTGATAATATCAGAGCCTTGCGGAAGAACTTTTTGTATTTCGGATTTTATTGTTTCTGTATCAGTTTCTTCCCACAGGCAAATATCGACAAGTTCTGTTATACTTTCGCAAAAAAGCGGAAGTGCAATCCCCATGGATACTTTCATTTTGGGATTATAACCGTAGGTATATGCAAATTTCAGATTTGTTCTCTGCATTGCTTTGAGAAAAGTATTTTGCCAATCAAGATGGGAAAAATACTTTAAAATTCCCGTTTTGGTAAGTTTTATCCTGTAACGGTAAAACTCTTTGATATCTTTTTGGTCTATATCTTCAATATGTCTTTTTTCTGCTTTTGCAAGTATTTGAGCTTTTTCACAGGCAGTAAAAGGTTCTGCAATAACTTTTCGGGTTGAAAGATTTTTACACACTCCGCAGTTTACGCACTGAGTCTGACAGGTAGGCTGGAGTTGCGAATTTTCAGTTTGTTCAAAAGCTTTTTGATATTCGCTTATTAGCCAGTTTCTATCAAGACCGACATTTATAAAATCCCATGGCAGCGGCAAATTCAGGTCATATTGTTTCTGCGCAAGTGCTTCTAAATCAATTCCGCTTTCGCAGGCTGTTTCATACCACATCTTCCATCTGAAATTTTCACCCCACGAATCAAGGTATGAACCGTTTTTGTAAAGAGCCTCAATATATTTGCACAGACTGTCATCTCCCCGTGTTAATACAGCTTCTAAAAGTGATAAATACTTATCACTGTAATTAATTTTAACCCCTTTTACTTTTTTCATTCTTTCCATAAGGTAGTCTATATGGGCTTTTACTTCTTCAAGGCTCATTTGGGGACACCACTGGAACGGTGTAAAAGGTTTAGGAACAAATATTGAAAGGGTGCATGTCAAATCAAGAGAATGATTGTAACCTTTTTCCTTTTTTAAAAGTTTAGCTCGGTATCTCAAACCTGATAGCAAGTCAGCCATTTCATCCATATCTTCAAGCGTTTCTGTCGGTAATCCGCAGATAAAATACAATTTTACTCTGCTCCATCCGTTTTCATAAAGAGTCAAAACCGCATCAAAAATCTGTTCTTTTGAGATATTTTTCTTTATAACATTTCTAAGTCTTTGACTTCCTGCTTCGGGAGCAAGTGTCATTGTTGATTTTCTTACACTCTGAACAAGGTTTGCAAGCTCAAGATTGAAACCGTCAATTCTTTGACTCGGCAAGGTTACGGATACTTTTTTCTCATTAAAATCAACTGATAATTCTTTTATAACTTCTTTAATATTTGAATAATCGTTTGATGAAAGTGAAAGCAGTGAATATTCTTCATAACCCGTATTTTTTACAAGTTCTTTGGCTATTGTGATAATATCCTGAGCACTTCGTTCTCTTACGGGTAAAGTTACATGTCCCGGCTGACAAAAACGACACATCCTCCCGCATCCTCTGCGGATTTCGACAACTGCTCTGTCCTGAACAGAGGATGAAAATGGTATAGGATAAGATGTAAGGGCTGTTTCAATATTTAATTGAGAAATTCGTTTATCAACTTTGTCATTTATCCCTTTTGACCAACGCCCGCTTTTTGAATCCTCGCAGAGTTTTTTTATTCTTTGAGAGCGGGGAAGCCCTTTTGTTTCCTCAAGAATTTTACAAATTTCAATAATAGTGTCTTCGCCATCGCCTATTGTAAATACGTCAATAAAATCAGACATCGGAAGCGGATTAAAAGTACATGGCCCGCCTGCTATGATGATAGGATCATCATCCGTTCTGTCGGAATTTTTATAAGGAATACCTCCCATTTCAAGCATTTTTAAAACCGTGGGATATGCCATTTCATATTGCAGAGAAAAACCTATCGCATCAAAATCTTTCAGCGCACGTTTAGATTCCAAAGCATATAAAGGTTTTGGGGTAAAGTCCTTTTCCGGCGCATAAACTCTGTCGCACATATAATCTTTTTCACGATTTATCAATTCATAAAGAATTCGAACCCCCAGATTTGAAATACCGATTTCGTATTTGTCGGGAAAAGCCATGGCAATTCTGACTTTTGCGGAGTCAAAATCTTTGTTATGTGATAAAAATTCCCCTCCGACATATTGGTAAGGTTTAAAACATTTATTTAAACTTTCATTGTATTTTTTGAAAAAACACATTTTGACTAACTCTTAAAACATATCTTCTTCGGCTTTATTCATTCTGAGCGGATGCGAAGAAGTTCGGTTGTGACACCTCAGAATAAATTTTTAAACTATTTCATTCGGGAAATATTTGTTTATATCTATAATTGTACCATCCAGTGTATTTTCATCAAATGATTTCATGAATTTGAACAAATCCGTATTCGGAACATCATAGGAATATAATACTACTTCGCCGTCAATCTCTCGCATTACTGTTACCATATAATGCAATTCGCTGCGGTAATTCAGCAGATAATCTTTACGGAATTTTTTTCCGTTATGGTCTTTTTTAACTTTTACATAACTGAACCCCGCATAATATCTGAGTCTTTTGGAATCATCCGATGCGGTTTTATTATTTTTGTCATGTTCTGAAAAAAGATCTACGACATTTTTATTGTTTTCGTCTGCCACAAATATCCCTCCGATTCTATTAAACAATAGAATTTACAAAAAGTCTAAATGTTAAGATAATTTTTTCATAAATTTTTGTACTTTAAGAGCAGTTTCCCGTCTGATATCTTCGGGACAAAGTCTGAGGTATTCAATAGCATGAGAAACTTTGATATTTTTATCGTACCATCTGCGCATTATATAGTTAAACTGGTCATCAAGCGAAAGATTTGGCAATTCAACGTCTTTTAGCAAATCGTCAATGATATATTCCGCACATCTAATCTGGTGTTCTTCAGATAATTTTTCCATATCATTAATTGTCTTACTAACCACGACATCCGCATCATACCAACGTTTGAACATGTTCATATTTCCCGCCTTTCAGTTTAATTGTTAAGTTTATTTAATCAAATTTTATAAAAAAAGTAAATTATTTTATACAAAAATACTTTATATAGATGTAAAGGTAAGGTTGTAGGTTATATTTTATGATGAATAACAGTTTTATGTACGGTTTATCAAATCCCGCATTTACGGAAGATATTTTTCAAGCAGGTCTGAGTACTATGTATCCGTGCAGTCTGGATTATATTACAGGTTTAACTCAGTACGGAATAACGGGGAACCTTGGTCAGCCTTTGCATGACTATTATGTGCCTGCAAAGCAGAAGAAAGAATATAATTTCTTGAAATCACTTTTAGTTGGCGGTGCTGCCGTCGGTTTAAGTTATTTCGGGCTGAAAAAAGGTACAAATATTGTAAAAACAACTATGAGTAAAGTTTCAAATTTCATAAAAAATATTTTTAAAAGAAAAACTTCCCCGTAATAGAAATGAAATAGTTAGTGTGAATTTGTAGGTAGGATTATTCAAAATCCTACTTTTTTTTGATTAAAAATCCCTATAAAAATATGATTTTTTATTGCAATAACTTTACAGATTATATATTTTTTTGATATTATACAAATAACTTATATTAATGAAAGGTTTACAATGAAATTTTCATCTTCGTTTAAAGTCGGGTTATTAACCATATTAGCATTATGCCTATTGGTTGGTGCCGTACTGAAAGTAAAAGGCAGGGCTTTTTCTTCCGCTGCCAGAATTGAAATTCAGTTCAAAGACGTAAACGGATTAAGACCGGGGGCAGGCGTTCAGATGATGGGCTTAAAAGTCGGTCAGGTTGAAGAAATTACTCCGGTTGTAAAAGATGAAAACAGTTATGTTAATGTAAAATTTGTTATAACAAATCCTGATGTTGATATCCCGAAAGCATCATCATTCTCTATTCAGCAAACAGGGATTATCGGGGAATTATTCCTTGAAATTACCCCGCCTAAGACAAGAAGCATTTACATTCCTGTTATGTCAAAGGGATTGCTTTTAAAGAATGACAAAGTTCAGATGAAACTTAGCGGAGATTATCATGATGTGGGTATTATTAAAAATGTAGATGTTATTCCGAGGGATTCTGTTCCTTATAATTATAAAAATAATATTACAACTCCGTCAGCATATAAAATTGATTATTTTATAAATATGCCGGGGCTTGTTTTACCTGAATTTTTAAGAGGTACTGCGGTTAAATCAGGCAAAAAATTCAAATTAAGACTGGTTGCTCTTGATGATACTCCACTGGATTTACCGAAACAAAAATCCCCGTATACTATTTTAGAACCGATGAGATTGTCCGATTTTATGGATTGGCAATACAAAGCAGCGGAAACACTTACGGAAACAAACAAAAAATTAAATGATATTTTAACGGATAAGACTATTGAAGATCTTAAAACCACAATTGCAAATATGAATCAGCTTTCGGCTCAGTCCTCCGAAACATTGGGCAAAATTGACGATTTACTTGATTCTTCTCAGGATGATATTGCTCAGTTGCTTGATATGACACGCCATGCAACGGATGATTTTTCAAAATTATCTGCTAATATAAATAACTTAATCGGAGATGCAAAATTCAAAACAACAATGTATTCAACGGCTGATTCTTTAGGAAAATTATCACATAATTTAAACAAGATTATGGATGCTGCTGATGCTGAAGCAACAGGCAAAAATATCAAAATCATTACGCAAAATCTTTCACAAATTAGTGAAAGCGTGAATGCTATGACAAGTGACGGGAAGCTTAAATCTCAATTAACTTCCGCAATTACAAATATAAATAGTGCTATGGCACAGATGTCTACGGCACTTGAAACGGTTAATAACGTGAACGCAAGTCCGAAAAATAAACAACAAGCTTCTGATTTGAAACTTATTGTTGATGATACTGTGTGTATAACGGAGAATCTGAAAAAATTCTCGGAAAAACTGAACAAGAGATTCTTATTATTCAGATTATTATTCTAGTATGAAAAATCTAAAGACAAAAATTACACAATTACACTATACAAGGGATCCTGACGGAATTTTATTTGATTTGCTGAAATTCTGCTCGTATTTCTACGCTTTTGGCAGCAGACTGAAAAACATTCTTTATGATAAACACATTTTGCGCCCTAAAAAAGTTGATGCTTATGTAATCTCGGTAGGAAATATGACAACAGGCGGAGTCGGAAAAACTCCTGTTGTTTCTGAAATCGCAAAATTTCTGATTTCTAAAGGGAAAAAGGTTGCGATTGTTTCTAGGGGATACAGTGGCAAACTGAGTAACAAAAGCGTAAATGTTATTTCAGACGGTAAAAAGATTTTTTATGATGCAATTGACGCGGGAGATGAGCCATTTTGGCTTGCCGAAAACACTTCAGGGGCAACTGTAATTACTTCTAAAAACCGCTACAAGGCTTCAAAATACGCAGTAGAAAAATTAGGAGTTGAAATTATTGTTTTGGATGACGGCTTCCAACACAGAAAACTTCATCGTGATTTGGATTTGGTTCTTATGGATAGCGTAAAAGGTTTCGGAAACGAAAATTTACTTCCTGCGGGACCGTTAAGAGAAGGTGCAGAAGCGCTTGACAGAATTGATAAACTTGTTATTGTAAGTAAAAGCAGTAAGCATGATATGGCAAAGAAAGTTGCAAAAATTATGCATAAAAGATTAAAGCTGCCCACTTGCGTTTGTTGCACGGAGCCCGATTATGTTTATAATATTAAGACAGGTCAAAGACTTATGGATGGGATGGATGCAACCGCAATGTGTGCAATCGGACAGCCTCAGCAATTTTATGATTTTCTGAAAGATTTTAATATTATCAGAACTCTTACGTTTGATGACCATCATCAATATTTGCCGACTGATATTATTGATATTGCGGGGAATATAATAACTACCGAAAAGGATGCCGTAAAGCTTATGCGTTTTGACAGGGATAATATCTATGCTCTGAAATTGCGAACAGTCATTGATGTTGAGGAGTTATTAAAATAATGTTTGATATAGATGCCGTTGTTAATACATTAGAAAAGGCAAAGCAGCCAAAAAGCGAATTTGTAAAGCTTATGGACTTATATAAAGACCCGTATCTTGTGTTGATTTCATGCATTTTGAGTCTGAGAACAAATGATAAAACAACATATCCCGCTACTTTGCGAATGCTTGAACTTGCAAAAACTCCGCAAGAGATGATGAATGTCAGTGTTGAAGATTTGGAAAAGGCGATTTATCCTGTCGGATTTTACAAAAATAAAGCGGGTCAAATTATAGAATTATCAAAAATATTGGTTGAAAAATACAATTCAGAAGTCCCTTGTGATATTGATGAGCTTTGTAAGTTCAGAGGAGTCGGGAGAAAAACGGCTAATCTTGTTTTATCTTTAGGGTTTAATAAGCCTGCAATATGTGTGGATGTTCATGTTCACAGGATATTTAACAGGCTTGGGTATGTGAAAACCAAAACCCCTGAAGAAACCGAATTTGCACTCAGAGATAAACTTCCTATAAAACATTGGATTCCGATAAATACTTTACTTGTTACGCACGGACAAAATATATGTAAACCTATCAAACCTTTGTGCAGTGATTGCCCGATTGAAAAATACTGCGGTAAATGTTTATAAATTTTCCATTTTAGCATCAATCTGAGAGAAAAATTCGTTATAAACGTCAGGCTGATACATTCTTATAATTCTGACCGGAGCAGATTTAAAGAATGAAAATCCGTCTGCATTTTGTAATACTCTTCCGACCGGAATAAATCTCAATTTTACCTGATTTGTGTCGCATTGTTCAACAAAAACATTTACATCCGTAACCATTGTTTTTGCTCTCATTTCAGTGGTTATTCTTCTTGTCGGACTATACATCATTGCGGCAGTTGCACCGTAAGAAAACGCTGTATATGCTCCTGTTGCGGCAAGAACAGCAGTCCACCCGGCAACACGTTTTTTGTCCGTATATTTAGCTTTGAATGTTTTTCTTGCCCTTATGTAACCGAGCTTGTAATCAACATCCTCTATTATAAAATCACTATCATAAAGTACGGATATTGCCGATTTTATAACTTTGTCTGTACTGTCGGAGTCAAGATAATGCGTCTGAATATTGCGCATGTATTCTTTGAAATCACTTTTAGCACCAAATGCGTGTGTTTTCGGACATGCACAAAAGTATGATATTAAAATAATAAATAATATCAGTATTTTTTTCATTATTCTTCTTCAGCTTCTTTCGCTTTTCTTTTTTCTTCTCTTGCTAATTGTTTTTCAGCTTTTTTAGCTTCGGTTTCCTGTTGTTTAAGTTCTTTTGCCTGAAGTTTTGCCTCAAGTTCAATTTCTTTTTGGGCTTCTTTTATTTGTCTGTCAAGCTCTTTTGCTTCAATTTCCGCCTGCTTTTGTGCCTGTTTTGCTTCTTCTTTTGCCTGTTTAATTTGTTCTTTTAATTCTTTTGCTGTTTCTTTTGAAGATTTTTGTTCATCTTGTTGTATTTGTTCCTGAGCCTCAACATCTATTATCTCCATTGGTGTAGTATTTATATCTGTTGATTCAATTATGCGCTCAGGTTTTTTAATATTTTTAGGCATTGTTATTTCTTCTTCCTTGTTTTGTTGTTCAGTTTCCGTATTTATGTTTGGTTCGTCATCTTTTATTATAGGTTCAGCCGGTTTAAGTATTATTTTCTTTACTCTTGGCGGAGTCGGAGTCTGTTTTATTTTTTTATTTGTTTCTTTTTGAAGTGCTATTGCACTGTCAAGTTTTTTATAAAAATCTTCATAATATTCATTGTTGTTTATGTCTTCAATAAATTGAGCATTCCCGTATTCGTTAAGAAGTTTTCTTTTAAAGTTTATTCTGACTCTTGCGGTATTGCCGTATTCAGTGATATTTGCGGTAGTTTCCATAGTTGCAACTTTTACGCCGTTATATTTCAGTCTGGATTTTGTCAGACCGAATTCTTTTGAGATATCAATTCTGTCATCAGAAATATTGTAATCTTTAACCGCATATATAAAACCAAGCATCGAATTGACGTTATATACAATATATCCGTCATCCTGCAATACATTCAAAATTCCTTTCATTAACAGTGCCATATTCTCATTGTTATATGACTTAGTTTGAATTTGTCGTTTTTCAAGTTGAGTCATAGGTGTAATTATTTCTTCGCTTTGTCTTTCCTTTGAAAACGTAGGAAGAACACAAAGAGCCAAAAGTAATACCGTTAAAATCTTTTTCATAAATATTATCCTCTAAAAAAAATGTTCTGTTACTTGTATTATAACAGAACATTTTTTATTTGATTATATTTTATAAGTTATACAATATTATTTTTGCCAAAGCCTGCATAAAGAACTTTTGAAAGAGAATTTAGATTTTCGTTTGCGGCAAAATCTTTTTGTACTTTTTCAATTTGTTCAAGGTTCATTTTGCCGATATTATCGACAATTGCTTTTCCCGTACCCTGAGTGATATCCATTTTAAACAAGGTATCAAGGGCTTCTTTATCAAGTACTGCTGCGGCTTTTAATAAATTTACATCATTAAACAAACAGTTCAAACCGGCCTGAGAGCCAAGATAATTAGCATCGGATTTATCTTTTAAATAAGATTTCGGATGTTTACTTACCAGATATCTCTGGTAATCCAATTTATCTACATTTTCTTCAGTAAGCAGATTTTCTATAATTTTTGATTCTTTTTCATCACTTCCGCTTTTGAGGAGTGCGGTTGTATTTGTACGAACAAAGCGGCTTCTTGAAATTTTGTCATCTCCGAGGATTTTTTCAAGTACTGTTACGTTGTTGCGGTTAAGCGGATAACCTATTGTAGGAATATTAAGTTCAGGTTTTGCTTTTCCTACAAATCCTTCGGGTAAAATGCTTTTTCTTACAGGCATATCATCATAATTAGCCCAATTACATTTAACGGCTATTCTTTTTTGCGCCATTGATATCGGTTTTACAAGATTCAAATTTGTCATGTTGTCCCCCATTTTTTATTTTATATTAAACTCCTAAAATAAAATTTTGCTCTTTTTTTATAAAAATATAAAGTTTTATTAATATATTAATGTGAATGTTTGTACCAATATTATAAATTTATTGATTTTGTTAATTGTTTATGATACATTTGTAAAGCGTAATAGTTGGGGGAATGAAATAGATGCTGGTTTCATCAATAGGTTATTTTAGTTCTGAAAATAAAGTAAAAGGGGTAGATACGAGCAAAGTTCAGGCAAAGCCTGTATTCAGAAAAATCATGGGGGACGTTCAGGTACAAACATCTTCTGATAACCATGAGTATGATTTTTTGTTATCCGACAAAAACAACAAGTCGGTTATAGGCAAGATTATGGATTTTTTTGCATAATTTTGACATAACCGTATATTGCGGATATAATGAGTCAGTTATAAAATTTTTAGTAAATGTATGATAAGGGATATAAGGGGTTAGAGTATGAAAAAAATACTATGTGCAGCCATGACTGTCGCAGTAATGTTAATGTATAGTCCATGCGCTTTAGCTGCAGAAACACCACAACAGGCTCAGGCTCGTTTGAAACAGGCTAAGCTTGAGGCTATGATGAAAAATGCAAAGCCTATTGAATTGGCTTTTGTTTTTGACGGGCCGTCAGAAAAAAATATGTCTGTTTTAAAAACTTTTCAACAGACCATAACAAGGTCATTGTTACCTGATTATAAGCCTGTATTTTCAAAAGATTTAATCTTCACTGGCGACTGGACTGAAAAAGGAGCCAGAGCCGTTTCTGACAAAGCTCTGAATTCAAGAGCCAGAATGGTTATTTCTTTGGGCTACATGTCGAGTATCTATTACACAAACAAAAAAGACAAAAGGAAATATGTTGTAACTATTGACCAGTACGGTCTGAGAGATTTTGGGGATAAGTTCTTTAACCCGATGCAGCAAACAGCAAATGACTTTGCTACTTTCAAAGTTCTTGTTCCGTCTATTAAAAAGACAGCTATTTTAATGAACGAAAATTACTATAAAACCGAAGCTAACTGGAGTGCAAGTATTTCCAAAAAACTTCAGGAAAAAGGTACTGATATAGATTTTGTAATCGTTCCGATAAATACAGATATCAAAACGTCTTTGAGCAGAATGCCAAAAGATGTTGATTCTGTATTTGTTACCCCGTTGTTCAATTTGACAACCGAACAGAGAAAAGAAGTATTTAAGTATGTTAATGATAAAAAACTTCCGTCATATTCAATTGTTGGCAGAGAAGATGTAGATTTAGGCGCAATGCTGGGTACTTCAACTATGGATGTTGATAAAAAACTTGCAGAAGCTACTTCATTTAATATTCACGGGGTATTGCACGGAAATGTAGTAAAAAATGAAAAAATACCTTTCTATGATGACAAGGTTATTTTCTATAACTCGGATACAGGAGAAACCGTTGGTTATACTCCTCCTTTGAGACTTTTAAACAATTCTGTTACAATTTCTCATAAGGAATTGCCGCAGTACTCTTTGGGAACATTATTAGATGCTCTTGATGATAGCAACCTTGATATAAAAAGAAAGCAATTCTTAATTAGTGCGGCAAGAAGATCTGTTGCAAGTGCATATTTAAGATATTTGCCTACTTTGAGAATTGATATGGGTTATCAGACATATAACAATGCTTATGCAAGTTCCTACTCAGATATTCCGACAAGGGCGGGCTTGTTTACGGTAGCTATGGATCAGGTTTTATATTCTCCTGATTTGGTAACAAATATTATCGTTAAACATAAAAAACTCAAATTTGATAAAGCAGAAGCAGTTTTGACAAAGGCTAATATGGAATATCATACCGGAACTTTGTATATCGAAACTCTTATGCTTGAAAATATGATTAAAGTTCAGGAGGAGTACGTTCAGGAAACAAGAGAAAACCTTGCGATTGCCCGAGTAAGAGAAAAAACAGGTAAATGCGGATATGAAGAAGTTTTCCGCTGGGCAGGCGAAGTTTCGGAAGCAGAGAAAAAACTTCTTAGCATGCAAGCAGAATATAAAAACCTGAAAGTTACTATTAATAAATTATTATATAAAGACCAAAAATCAGATTTCAAATTTGCACCTTTAACGGCAAGTGACCCTGCATTTTTCTCATCTGATTTGCATATCATAGATCATGTCAGAGATCCTAAAAAATTAGGTAAGTTTACTGATATGCTTGTAGAAGAAGCTATTTATCTTTCACCTGAAACAACAAAATTAAAGGCAGCTATTGCAATGAAAAAGGCAGAAATGGGGAATTATATTCAAAAATTCTTCCTGCCTAACGCAAAAATGTCTTTAGAATACGGTTCGCAGTTTGACAGAAGCCTTCCTTATGAAAACGAAGGTCACAATCAGATGAAATATGTCGGAAGTGCTTATGGATATGCAAATGCCGCAACTTCTTACGGAACTCCGGCAGCAGGTCCAATCGGTTATAACAAAGGACTTGACAGTCCTTATCTCGGGCTTAATAAAAATTCTTTCAGATTCTTTATAGGAATGCAATGGAAGCCGATTGAAGGCGGTCATAAATTTGCAGAAGTCGCAAGATGCAAAGCAGAGCTTAATGAATTAAACGCATATCTGGATGAAGTAAATACGGAAATCGAAATGAAGGTTCGTTCTGTTGTAAACCGAGCTATTGCAAAATACTTTATGATTGAAAAATC